>Ga0099364_10000124_pt1 | contig 125593 bp, 119 predicted proteins | sample TergutTh196P3_FD_73070 | JGI IMG/M metagenome (GOLD analysis project Ga0099364, IMG submission 73070) | Microcerotermes parvus P3 segment gut microbial communities from Pointe-Noire, Republic of the Congo - Th196 P3 | ecosystem: Host-associated > Arthropoda: Insects > Digestive system > Gut ...
TTGAGCGGTACGGTTGTTGCTATACTTAATATTATAGCAAAACAAATGGTAAAGCTCAATACCTTTTTAAAATTTCCTGTCATGACGTTTCCTTTCTACCCCTAAGGGTTTACAAAAATGTTTTAAAGTTTATAAGGTGTATTTAGTTCTACATCTTATTTTTTAATAATAACAGAAAATTATCGAAAAAAGTATTGTTTTTTGTCCTTATTTTTTCTTGATTTTTGTTGATTTTTCTTGTTTTTCCTTGATTTGTGTTGTTATATTTGCAATTATTCGTTGCATATCCTTAAATATTCTTGATTTAAGGTTATTTTTGTTGATTTGTGTTGTTACATTTGCAATTATTCATTGCATATTCTTATTAATTTCATGATATATATAGATTAAATTAGATTATTGTAGGTGTAGGATAAATTTCAGAAAAAAACCGCCTTGATGGCGGGATTTTTTAAAAGTAAAACCGCCGTGTCTTTACGGCGGCTTAGTTATTATTTATAAATCAATATTAAAACATTTCCATCAAATCCGAATAATCCGAAGGTACATCAAACATAGACGCAGGGATTGAAGATGTTATATTAGAGATATACATTATGAAATCCTCTTCTAACGACCCAATTGCGACCACACTGCTACCGTCAATATAATAGCGAATTGTACCGCCGTATTCATCTGTATAGTCTTCATAATCATATGTTTTTCCGTTCAAAGAAGCCTGACCCGCATCAACTATATCAAGATTTACACTTTCGTTAAGACCCATGAACATTTCTTCAAACATATCTTCCATACCCATCTCTTCAGCCGACATTTCCATGTAAGCTTCCAAGTCGTCTAAAACGATATAAGCCATTTTTCCCTTTACGATTACTTTTATTTCCGAAATCTCAAGCCCTAACATACTAAATCCGAATAAATCCTCGTTAAAACTCATTGCAAACTTGTCGCCGTCCATACACATGTTCCCTGATATTCTTTCGCCTTCCGCTTCTAAAATGAAGTCAAAGCCCACATTCGCACTTTGCATTGCCTCGATTAAAGAAGAAACAGCCTCACCGGTTGCGGAGTTTCCGGAGGGGACGATAACCGCACCGTTATTGTCACCGTCACCGTCATTGTCACCATCGTTATCACCGCCATCGCCGTCATTGCCACCATCGTTATCACCGCCATCGCCGCCTACGGGTTCTTCTCCGATGCCGGAAAGACCGTTATCATTATCATTTCCATTATCGATGTCTTTTTCTTCGTCGATGTTATTTTCGTCATTGTCCTCATTGTCTTGCGCTTGGCTGTCGTTGCTGCTTGAACGGGGGCTTCTTGGCTCAAGCCCGGTTGTATCCTCGCTGCAAGCGGTAAAGGCGAATAGAACCATGAGTGCCATAAGTAATGTAATAAGCTTTTTCATTTTATAAATGCTCCTCCCAAATTATTAATATAAAAATGATTATATCATAGATTCTGCCCTTTGTCAAGAACTCGAATCCGTACAAAAGGTTTTTGTAAAAAACATACTTGAGGATTTAGTTCAGGCGAATATGGTGGTAAAAAGAAACGGTAATTTAAAATACCATATCGACATAAGGGTTTTTTATCCAGACCGCGAACCACTCTCTGCCGTCAACAATCATATACTGTGAAAAATGGGTAGTCGTTGTGCTTACGGTCGAGTTTTCTTCATCTGTTACTGTCTCAAGTTCAACAAAGTTCTGGTCTTCCTCATCATACCAAAGGAAAAGCAAATCTTCAAAGCTTGTTTCTCCGAGTTTACTCTTGTCAACGGTAAATGTTAATTTAGCTTCCGAAAACTCCGTTGAAATCATAAAGTCAAAAGGTTCGCCTATAAGACCTATAACATCTGTCGAAAGCACGTCAATCCCATACATGCTTTTAATTTTGAGGTTACGTTCAATGTATCCTGTCGTATCCATTTCAACATAAATATTCGTTACCGCGCCGTCATGTGTTTCTACGTTTCTTTGTGAGAATTGCCGGAAAACTCTATCTCCGTCACAAATCCCGTCTCCAAATGTATCGTATAGGGTGGGATTTAAACCAAGCGGGATTTCGTCACCGTCCCATATTCCGTCGCCGTCAGTATCGGGATTAAGAGGGTCAGTACCGTAAAGATATTCTTCATAGTTTGTAAGCCCGTCACCGTCATTGTCACCATCGTTATCACCGCCATCGCCGTCATTGCCACCATCGTTATCACCGCCATCGCCATCACCTTCGCCGCCTACGGGTTCTTCTCCGATGCCGGAAAGACCTTTATCATTATCGTTTTCATTATCGATGCCTTTTTCTTCGTCGGTGTTATTTTCGTCATTGTCCTCATTGTCTTGCGCTTGGCTGTCGCTGCTGCTTGAACGGGGACTTCTTGGCTCAAGCCCGGTTGTATCCTCGCTGCAAGCGGTAAAGGCGAATAAAACCATGAGAGCCATAAGTAATATAATAAGCTTTTTCATTTTATAAATGCTTCTCCCAAATTATTAATATAAAAATGATTATATCATAGATTCTGCCCTTAGTCAAGAACTCGAATCCATACAAGAGGTTTTTGTAAAAACATACTTGCAATAAACAGAACTCTGTGTTATAGTATAAAGAGGATAACAAAATAAAGTATTTGAGGGTTTTAATGTTTCTGCAAAAAGACACTTACGACATCGCTGACCTTATTGCCATTATGCGCCTTTTACGCTCTGAAAAAGGTTGCCCCTGGGATAAGGAGCAAAATCACATCTCAATCCGCATGAACGTCATAGAAGAAGCCTATGAGGTAGCCGAGGCAATCGACAGCGGAGATTCAGAGGTTTTGAGGGAAGAACTCGGCGATTTATTGCTTCAGGTCACCTTTCACGCGCAAATAGCGGACGATGAGAACGAGGGATATGATTTTAACGGCGTTTGTGACGGGATATGTAAAAAGCTGATTTATAGGCATCCACACGTATTCGGGGAGCTAAATGCAGTCAATTCCGACGCCGTTCTGAAGAATTGGGATATATTAAAGAGTAAATCGAAGGGCGAGGTGAGTTTTTCCGACAGTTTTAAAAATATTCCTAAACTTCTACCTGCCCTCATGCGAGGCGAAAAAGTAGGAAAAAGGGCATCTACCGCCGGGCTTGACTTCGCGAGTACAGACGAGGTAATAAAAAGGTTAAAGGAAGAGATTCAAGAACTCGAATTTGCTGTTATAAATAAAAATGATGACGAAATAGAAGATGAATTTGGCGATATTCTATATACGTGTTGTAATTTAGGAAGATTTTTAAAAAAAGATAGTGAAAAAGCCTTGACAAGAGCGATAAATAAGTTTATAATGCGATTTAGGGCAGTCGAAATATCAGCAGAGGAAAAAGGTTATTCCCTCACAGATTTATCACAGTCTGAACTTGATAATTTATGGGAAAAATCTAAATAGCGTAAGCTGTGTTTCGTAAAGTCGAAGCGGATGAACCGTTTTTTTCGGGAAATCCGCAAAACATAAAAATTTTTGGAGGTAAAACATGACTAAAGCAGATTTAATCACGGCAGTAGCGCAGAAAGCGGACTTAACAAAGAAAGACGCAGAAGCGGCAATCACAGCGTTCACCGATTCAATTGCAGGCGCACTCAAAAAAGGTGAAAAGGTTCAACTCGTAGGTTTCGGTTCTTTTGAAGTACGCACACGCGCAGCAAGAGAAGGCGTAAATCCCCAGACTCAAAAGAAGATTAAGATTCCCGCAAGCAAAGTTCCCGCTTTTAAAGCAGGAAAAGCCCTCAAAGACGCAGTTAACTAAACCAAAAACAAACAATAGGGACGGTAAAACGTCCCTTTTAGTTTTAAAGGAGGAAGAAAGATATGCGGCTCGATAAATACTTAAAGGTTTCTCGCCTGATAAAACGACGTACAATCGCAAACGAGGCATGCGACGCCGGAAAAGTCACCGTAAACGACAAACCTGCTCGTGCTTCATATGAAGTCAAAACAGGCGATATAATAGAAATCAGCACAGGAAAAACCCCTCTGAAGGTCAGGGTCTTAAAAATCTCTGAAACCGCTTTTAAAGACGAGGCAGGCTTCATGTACGAGGCATTGTAATATTTTACTCCCGTATCGAATAGAATTAGAAAAAGGACGTGCTTTGCCTTTAAATGATGCGGGAGGTAATTTCTATGCAGGAAAAACCGAAAGCCCATAACTATATACTCGAAAATCGCTCACGGCTTATACTTAGCGGCGTACATGAAGTAGGCGGCTTCAGTTATACAGAGATTATCGCATATACAACGCAGGGAGAATTACGCATTAAAGGTAACGAGTTAAACATTGTTAAGATTGACGTAGAGAGCGGAGATATGGAGATAAGCGGAAAGATTTACAGTTCTGTGTACACTGACAATACACATCGAGTACCTAATAATTTTATAACAAAGCTGTTTAAATAAGAGGTGCGTAAAAATGTTTGAGCCGATTTCCGAAAATCTCTCGCAGTTGTCCGCTTTTGTGGTGGTGGGCTTTTTCTTTGCCGCTCTTTATGAGATAATAAGAATTATACGCTTGTTTAAAAGGCAGAGCGACTTTGTTGTGTGTCTGACAGACTTTCTGTTTCTGTCTTTTGCGGGGCTAATTACATTCGCCTATTCCATGGAATTCGGAGAGGGTCGTTTTCGCTGGTTTTATATTGCAGGTGAAATCTTCGGCGCAACGGTTTATTTCATGACGATAGGACGTGCGGTTTCTATCGCCTCGGATTTCATAGTCAGAAGCGTTAAGCGGACTGCCGCACTCATAATAAAATATACAAAACGACTGCTCACGGCTGTAATAAAATATGTTCTTATTCCCCTGTATAAGATTATTCGTATTTTTTCACAATATTCATGGGTTAAAATTAGTAATATCTACGTTTTTTTAACAAAAATCGTATTAAATTTGATAAACCGCTTGAAAAACAAGGTAAGGATAGTATATAATAAAAGAACAGCGCGGAAAGTCCGCGCAATAAGAGACAATCGTTCTGATAATTTAATTGCAGGTGATAATAGAAATGTCATCAAAGGCGAAGTCAGAAATGCGGCGACAACAAAAAAGACCGCATTCGGTCAAGTACGCAAAGCGTGAATCATTAATGCCGATTTTTATACTTTTTTTAATATCGGGATACGCCGTATTCCTTTTAGTATCGACGCAGCTTGAAATTCAAGAAAAAAGAGACGAATACGAAGCCCTCAGCGCAATGTTAACTGAGGTTCGTGCCGCAAACGAACAGCTCGAACGCTATTTACAGTCTGATGAGCATATTGCCGAGTACATGGAAAGTATAGCACGCGGCACACTCTCTTACGCACATCCGCGCGAGAGAATCTATTATATTAAGCCAAGTTCTTAGTATTTTTTCATTTTTACTCTTACTTCTTTTGTCTTATCTCAGTTGTGGTTCGCCGTAAGGCGGACTTTTTTTGCACTTTTACTTCCCCACACAAAACCGTTTAAACACTTCGTCTATCACCGTTTCACTCACGCTCTTACCGGAAAGCTCGTAAAGACTTTCGAGTGTACTTTCGAGCGTTACACCGAGTGCATCGAGCGTCATCCCAGAGGTTATACCCTCTATAGCTTTTTCCAGTGACTTTTCAGCCAAAAAGGCACATTCGCGTTGCCTTTCATTTGCGATAAATCCCGCCGACATATCCACCCTGCCGAGCTGTAAGGTTTTATTAATAACCGCCGCAAGCGGTTCAAACGATGAGTTTTTTTTCGCAGAGATTTCTATCACGTTACTGAACTGTGTAGCGAGAAAGGTCAAATCAAGACGATTTTTTAAATCAGCCTTATTTATTATGCAAATTGCATTTTTGGGAGCTTGTCCGTTCCCTTTGAGCTTTTCAAGAAGGATATAATCCTCTTTTTCGAGCGGACGGGAATTATCAAAAACAGCAAGCGCGAGTTCGCACTGTTCAAGGCGTTTTAACATTATATTTATGCCGATTTCTTCAACCTCGTCTTTTGCATCGCGCAGACCCGCACAGTCACAGAGCCGCAGAGTGATTTCTCCTATATTAACGCTCTCTTCTATAACATCGCGCGTGGTTCCCGCTATATCGGTGACAATACTGCGGTCGCTCTTAGTGAGTAGATTCATGATTGTAGATTTTCCGGAATTCGGCTTACCTACGATAGCCGTTAAAATGCCCTCTCGAAGCACTTTTCCGAGTTCAAAACTTTCGAGTAAAAGCTGTAACTTAGCGTGACAATCAGCCAACTGACCTAAAAAGGAGCTTGTTTCAAAACTGTCGAGACTCTCATCAGGATAGTCAATCCATGCGGCTATTTGCGCTGTTATTTCAAGTATAATCCCTGAAATATCTTCAATCTTTTTGAAAAGCGCGCCATCCCGTTGCGCGAGGCTACAGGCGAGATATTGTCTGTTGTGAGAATAAATTATGTCTGTTACTGACTCTGCCTGGGTAAGAGAAAGCTTTCCGTTTAAAAGTGCGCGTTTAGTGAACTCCCCCGCACCCGCGAGTCTTGCCCCTGCGTTAAGACAGGCACGTAAAACCCGTTCGGTTACATAAATACCGCCGTGACATGTGATTTCGGCGACATCTTCTCCTGTATAGCTGTGAGGAGAAAGAAATAGCGTGAGTATACCATCATCAAGCTTCTCATTACCGTCAAAGGTATTTCCGTATACGGCAGTATTAGAGCTGATTTTTCCGATTTTTTCCCCGTTTACCGCCTTGAAAACACGGCGTACTATATTCACGGTATTATCGCCCGAAATACGTATCACGGAAATGCCGCCTATTCCGCGAGGGGTGGCGATTGCGGCGATAGTTTTCATAGAACCTCCTGCCTGAAATGTTATGAAAAAAACCTCTTAAAAAAGCCTTTCTTCTGATATTTATCGTTTTTTTCTTTATCGTCTTCTCCGCCCGTTTCTTCTTGACCATCTTCTTCATCAAGGAGTCTCGCACCTTCTACGGCTTGAAGCAGAATGGGCTTTTTCACAAGCTCGTCTGCGCTCTCATTCTGCAAGTAGGTATAGATACTTTCGGGTTTGAAAATGACATATTCCTCAATCTTTTCTAATGTAAGAATATTTTTTAAATGCCGCTCCATATCTTCTACAACACGTTCTTCCATTCTCTCATAGTATTGTTGACTGGTTATGTTAAATTCCGCAACGGGGCTTTTTCCGCCCACGCTCGTAAGGTGAATCCCTTCGCGTAATGACGATGTATATTCCAAATAATCGCTCCACGCCTCGTTAATCACATCTAATATCAGCTCGTTTTGTAAATCATTGATGCACTCTTCTCCAAACTTACGGATGGCATTAACATAATCCTCCGGGCTATCCTGCCAGAAATTCGGCTTATTTTCACCTGTGACGAATTTTTTACGTGCCTTGAATATAGCGTCTCTGTGTTTTTCGGAAATCATTGAGAATTTAAGTAACCTTTTACGCTCTTCAAGCCTGTCTCCTTCCGAAATACGTTGGATTCTTTGGACTTCACGAACAATGACTTTATCTGTAATTGCTTCTTCTGTATACCTTGACAGACGACTACCCGAAACTAATTTATTTAATTCGTATTTCTTCATTATGTCATCATCAAGCGCAACAAAAGCCTTACTTTCGCCTACATCTCCTTGTCTGCCCGTTCTGCCGCGTAGCTGACGATTAATTCTCGAACTTTCACGCATTGAAGTACAGATAACGTAAAGTCCGCCGGACTTTACAGCCTCTTCCCTTCTGCTTTGGTCAAAACCTCCGAGTAAAATATCCACCCCGCGTCCCGCCATATTCGTGGATATAGTAACAGCACCCGGAACGCCTGCATTTTTAATAATTTCAGCTTCTGCCTCATCATTTTTAGCATTAAGAACCGTGGCTTCTATTCCCGATTCCCGAAGAAGGTTTGTTAATAACTCACTTTCCTCAATACTCTCAGCACCGACAAGTATCGGCTGTCCTTTTTTGTTGGCACGGATTATATCTTTCTTTATTGCTTCGAGTTTTATTCTGCGGTTAAAATATATTTCAATCGGATGGTCGATTCTTTGTGATGGGGTGTGCGGCGGGATTTTTTCGGGTTTTAGGTCATAAAGCAGTTCAAATTCTTCATCTGACGGATAGACAGTACCGGTCATTCCGGAGATATGCTCGTATTGTCTTATGAAATACTGTAGGGGTACAGTCCCCATTACGACTCCGCGAAACGCAGCTTTAATTCCGTGTTTGAGTTCTACCGCACTTTGAAGCGCGCCCGGATAACGACGATTTCTCGCTACCCTGCCCGTGAATTCATCAATAATTAAAATCTCATTATCCTTAAAGATATAATCAGTGTCCTCGCTCATAGTGAAATTAGCGTTTAAACAATCGTTTATATCAGAAAGTAATGACTGATTTTCCTCATCGTATAAGCTAACTTTAAAGAACTCTTCAGCTTTCGCTATTCCTTTATCTGTCAGATAAGCGTTATCAGACTCATCAGAAATACCGTAATCCTTTTCGGTCAGAGACTTAACAAAAGTAAACGCATTTTCGAGTTCTGCGTCAATCTTAGTAGACACACTTCCGGCTATTACAAGCGGAATACGCGCCTCGTCAATTAAAATGCTGTCTGCCTCGTCTACTATAGCAACATCAAGATTTTCATGTAAAACCTCTTCGGGCTTATACACGACAAAATCACGCAAAAAATCAAAACCGGCTTCTTTGGCTGTATTATAAACCACATCAGCACGATACGCCGATTTTCGCTCGTCTTTAGGTGTCTGTTCGACTATGTACGCCGTATTTACCCTCAGAAGCTCATAAATCGGTTTCATCCATTTATAATCACGTTCTACAAGATAGTCGTTATATGTCATTATGTGTGTTTTCCGACCCTCTGTAAAATGTAAAAACGCAGCAAAAACAGCCGAAATAGTCTTTCCCTCTCCGGTTTTCATCTCTATGACTTTTCCGCGGAAAAGCGCCCAGGCGGCGTCTATCTGCTCGTCATACGGTACTAAACCTATTCCTCTTAAACATGCACCGCAACATGCCGCAAAAGCATAGTTGAGTCTGTCATGAGCTTCAATTTCTTTTTCATATTCCGGTTCAAGAATAAAGTCAAGAAGCATCCGTAGCGGAAGCTTTGAAAGCTCCCTGATTTTTTTAATAGAGTAGTTTAAATCTTTCATAAATACAGTATAGCATGAATTTATCGTTTCGTCAATAAATTCATGCTATTTTATGAATGTAATATATTAAAACATACACTATTCCGCCATTCCCGGTTTTATGTACTTCCCTATCCGTTCAAGAACCTGCGTTTTAGATGCTGTTTTTACAATAAAGTCTGATACCCCGACCTGCAATGCCTTGACTACGGTGTTTTTCTTTGCGTTACCGGTAAAGAATATAATAGGTGCAGTGTGTCCGTATTCTCTTATTTTAGCGGCAAGCTCATAACCGTCCATCTCCGGCATTTCTATATCAAGTATAAATAAGTCAGGACGATTACCCCTGAGATACTCTAAAGCTTTGGCGCCGGAGCTTATACAAGTGATTTCGTAACCTGTATTTTCAAGCATTGACTTAATATACTCGAGGAAAAAGAACCTGTCATCTACGGCGAGTATTTTATTATTCAGTTCGGGTTTAGGCTCCTCTTCTTCAGTCGGAAGTTCCTCAATCTCAACGCTTTCCGCCATTTGTAAATCAATAGACAAAACATAAGCGGCTTTAATAAACTCAATCACATACGGCTGAAGCTCCTCAAAATCAGCGTCTTTCATGGAATCTATTTTATTTAAGCACTCCTCCGCTAATTTTGTTGCAAAAACTTCCTGTAAAAAATCGCAAATACCGATTAGCGTTTCAAACAATACACCCCTGTTTTTCGTCTTGAGTGCATTTTTTATATCCCTTTCCTGCGCGGGAAGCCCATCAATAAAACAACTCACAGCGATAGCGAAGACCTCTAAATCTTTATCGTCTGTCTCCCTTATCTTATCGCTGTCTAATCCCGAAATTTCTAAAAGCCGTTCCCTTTTGAGCATATTTAAAACTCCTCTTTTTCAGCAGTTTTTATAACTAAATAAATTATATCACACACACTATAATATGTCAATGATTATTTCATAGAAATGACAATTTAATATATAATTTACTAAATTTATCCATATGTAATAAAACTTTAAATTATGCTGTAAAAATATAACGATAATATTCTAAAATCCCTTGATTATTTCTATTTTATGTATTATAATGAGTAAAGAACATCCGAACAGGAGTTTATTGATGAATCGTATAAAAAAATCCCGTCTGCTTGCGGCGGCTCTGTTTTTCGCTATGCTGTTCTCTACTATAGTAATAATTTTGTATGCCTTAAATAACGCAGTACCTCATATAAAAGTAGAGGTTTCGGACGGTGTCGCAGATTTAACAGGTTTTAATTTTGATTCTTCGGTTGCTTATATCACGAATATGGAGTATTATAACGGCAGACTCATAGTACCGAATGAGTTGTACGAAAATGTTCCCGATGGCTTTTTTGACAGCACAGCGCAATATAATACGGCGAGGGTTCGTTTCGTTTTACCGAATGACTATAACAGTTTTATGATTTTCGGAATCAGTCCCGCCTATGCGTCAAGGATATACGTTAACGGGAGTTTATCCGAGACTTTCGGTATAATTGACCAAGAAGAACCCGAAAACAATGTCTATCGTGTTGCTCCGTTTAGCGCAGTCGCCGAGCCTGTAGACGGGGTTATTGAATTAGTGGTGCAGAGTGCGGGTATCATACGTGACGAGATTTTTCATTATGGGTTTTACATAGGCTCGTTTAATGTTGCTAAATACAGTATTCTTTGCGAGACAGCGTATAATTTCATCCCCGTCGTCATCGCATGTATGTGTACTTTGTTTTATCTCGGATATTTCATATTCGCGCCTGAGGTAAGAGTAAACCTGTGGTTCGCACTCATTTCACTGACAACAGGATGCCTGCTTATCGGAAACGGCGGTTTTATTCACAGTCTGCTCCCGGGGTTGGATTACTCTGCCGAGTTCTACGGATTGTATATCTCACTGCTTATGATATGTGCGTTGTACTCGCTGTTTGTACGCTCGCTTTATGGTATACCCCGGGTCGTTCCGCTCATTGTATGTATTTTAAGCGTGGTTTTTTCGATTTTTATTTTCATCTTTCCGATAAATATTGTTGAGCGGTATCTGATGATACATATGATTTTCGTATTTACGGTTATGATTGTATGCACTGTTTGTATTCTAAAAAGAATAAAACAATTCGGCTCGGAGCATATCATATCATTTAGCGGACAGGTTATTTTCATGATGGGCGGTGTGCTTGATATGCTCGGCTCGGCAGGGGTTACAAGCTTTTTCGGGCTAACTACTTTTGGTATATTATTTTTTATTTTCGCTCAGATGCTCGCACTGTACTTAGTTAATAACAGAGCGATTGAAAATGAGCGGCGTTTAGCCCTCGAAAATGCCTCCTTAGAAAACCTCAATCGTATGAAAACCGAGCTTTTGGGGAATATTTCTCATGAACTGAAAACGCCGCTGACAGTTGTATCGAATGTGTCACAACTCGCCGCCCGGCATACGACGGATGAATATATTAAAGAAAAAATGGAAACCGCCGTTTCAGAAATCGAACGTATGAAAATCAAAGTAAAACAACTTATGGAACTCGCCAAAGCAGAAGACGCTGAGATGGGCAGGGATTTTCAAATAATCGACATCAACAGTCTCATCTCCAAGACTGTCTCAACCTGTTTTCAAGCTCTTGACGAACATAATAATACGCTAAAGGTCGAACTATCCGACAAGCCTTTATTAGTAAGCGCCGACCCCGCACACCTTCCCGGCGTATTGGTTAACCTGATTGACAATGCGGTACGCTTCACACGAAACGGAAAAATAATTGTAAGTGTGGATTATGATAATGATTTTGTTACTGTGTCGGTTGAAGACACGGGAATCGGACTTTCGCCGGAGCAGAAAATACATATATTTGAGCGTTTTTACACAGGTGAAAAATCCACAGGCACGGGTCTCGGACTCCATATCTGTAAAAAAGTCACCGAGGCTCACGGCGGAGAAATTCAGGTCAAAAGCGAAGAAGGACGCGGAACGAAAATAAGTTTTACCCTACCATTATTTAAAGATGAGGAGAAATAGTATATGAGAACCATCCTGTTGATTGAAGATAATATTAAAATTCTCGCCACTAATAAAGAGTTCTTTGAAAAAGAGGGCTATATAGTATTTACAGCTTCTACCTTGGCAGAAGGCAGCGATATTTTAAAAAGAGAGTTAATCCAGCTGATAATTTTAGATATTATGCTCCCCGATGGTTCGGGTATTGACTTTTGCGCGGAAATACGCAAAACCCATAATATCCCCGTTTTGTATCTTACCTGTGTCGATGAGGACGATTCTTTAGTATCCGCATTAAAAGCAGGCGGTGATGAGTATATGACAAAGCCCTACAGCCTTAATGTCTTATCGGCACGGGTCATGGCTCTGCTCCGCAGGGTTAGCCTTGAAAGGTCTGCACCCGAAAGATTTACAGTAGGCGCGCTTGAAATCGACTGTGAAAAACGTATAATGTTTATGAACGGCCGTGATTTACAATTGAAACCAAAAGAGTTCGATTTACTGCTCGTATTGGTACGCGGGATGGGGCGAAAGTTTACTGCCGAAGAACTGTACTCCCGAATTTGGTCAGGTATACCTGTTGATATGCGAACGGTTACGGTGCATATTTCAACATTGCGGAGAAAATTAGAAAGCTCGAAATTCTTTATTGTGACGGAAAACCGACGGTATTACAGTCTTATCATGGAATAATTTTTACGGGAGTTCGATTCTCACGTTCAGAGGTATTGACAAACATAGCTAAAATGTGTTAAACTCTATTAGTATTACAGCTTTAAATATAAGGAATGGTCATAAACAATGAAAAAAGGCACGTTTATTGTATTTGAGGGCTTGGATGGTTCAGGTAAAACTACCCAGCTTAAATCATTACACACATACATTACAAAGGAAAAAGGTATAAAGTGCAAGGAGGAGCGTGAGCCGAGCGAAGGTCTGCCCGGTGCGCTTGCTCGAGGTGCAATAAAGAGGAAAATGCAGTTTGAGCCGCACACTATGGCTTTACTATTTGCGGCTGACAGATACGAGCATATAAAACATGATATACAGCCCTATCTCGATAAAGGTATTCATGTGATTTGCGACCGATATGTGCTTTCAAATTTTGCGTATCAGGGGCTTGCATGTGATTTTGATTCTGTATATGAATATAATAAAGCGGCTATGAGTCTGCTCATGCCGAATCTGACCGTATTTATAGACACCGAGCCTGAAGAAAGCGCGCAAAGAATGGAAAAATCGCGAATCGGAGACGAACTTTTCGACAAAGACGGCGTTTTAATAAGACAAAGCTTTTACAATGCTATAGATTTTCTCACCCAAAAAGGTTTTTTAGAGGTTTTTGACAAGAATAACTTAGACTCATCGGATAACTGTAATAAATCAAAATTAGTAATAATAAAAGGAAATCAGTCCGAAATTGAGCTTACTGCCGAAATTATAAAACTTACAGAGCCTTTTTTGAGGTAAACTATTCACCTTTTAGAATTTTCTCACGGTACTCCATAGCCGCACGCTCTAATTTATTGTCTCCGAACTCGTAGTAAATATTGTCCTTTATTTCATCGGGCAGGTACTGTTGCTTTACATAATGATTCGGATAATCATGCGGGTAGAGATAGTTTTGACCCTTGACCGCCGCACCTTCTCCGTCAAAGTGCTTGTTTTGTAAATGCCGCGGAAAATCTCCGCTCAAGCCTTTGTTAACATCGGAGATTGCGCGGTCGATTGCTATATACGCGCTGTTTGACTTAGGGCTTGTACATAACAGCACGACCGCTTCGGCGAGCGGTATCCGCGCTTCAGGCAGACCAAGCTGTAAAGCCGCATCTACGCACGCCTTTACAATAACGACAGCGTTCGGAAACGCAAGCCCTATATCCTCCGAAGCAGTGACCAAGAGCCGTCTGCACGCCGACGCCAAATCACCCGCCGCAAGCAACCGTGCAAGATAATGTAAAGCCGCATTTTCGTCAGAACCGCGAATTGATTTTTGAAATGCTGAGAGTATATCGTAGTGTGCGTCGCCTTCGCGGTCATATTTAACAGCGGCTTTTTGCGACAGTTCAGTTGCAGTTTCGGGTGTAATCAAGCCGTTTTCACAAGTAAGCGTGCATAATTCTACAGCGTTAAGTGCTTTTCTGACGTCGCCGCCTGTGCCTGTCGCTATTATTTGTACTACTTCATCACTTACGCCGCTCATCCCCGATAATTCAAATCCCCGTTTTACTGCGGGGATTATTTCGTTCGGGGTAAGCGGCTTAAACTCAAAGACCGTACTTCGGGAAAGAATCGCGCCGTAGATGTAAAAATAGGGATTTTCGGTGGTTGCGGCGATGAGCGTTATATCACCATTTTCTATGAACTCAAGAAGGCTTTGCTGCTGTTTTTTATTAAAATATTGGATTTCATCTAAATAGAGCAGTATACCGCCGCGTCCGAATAGCGTATCGGTTTCGGCGATAATACTTTTAATATCGGCGGTAGAAGCTGATGTCCCGTTGAGTTTTCGCAGAGGCAACTCCGCACTTTCGGCTATGATGTTTGCAAGTGTGGTTTTACCCGTCCCCGATGCTCCGTAAAAAATCAGGTTCGGAATTTTACCGCTCTCGATTATTTTTCGTAACACTCTCCCCTCGCCGACTAAGTGAGATTGCCCCACAAATTCGGCGAGAGATTTAGGACGGATTCTTTCAGCGAGCGGCATAGAGGTCACTCCTTTCGTGTCGCTCATACTACAGAGCAAACTCCTTATCTTTTATTACGCCGTCTCTGCTGTACTGCTTTAAAAGCGAACGTATCTTAACATGAGGGTCTATTACCTTGCCGGTTGATATATCGTGATTCAGTGCGGCTATTAAATACGCTATATACTTGGATATATCGACGTCATGATACCACCCGCTGTTTAAAAGCTCCGGTGTGCGATAGGTCAGATTAGTGCCGAAAACGCAGTCAATCACGCCTTCTTTACAGGCTTTATCAAATTCTTTTATACCGTTCGTAAATACAGGATAAGTCGCATATACCAATATACTCGCCGCTTTTCGTTTTTTAAGTTCATAAGCGACTTCTAACATCGACTCGCCTGAGGAAATTATGTCATCGCAAATAAACACAACCTTACCCTTTACGGAGTTTCCGAGATATTCATGTGCTACAATCGGATTACGACCGTTTATTACTTTTGAATAATCCCTGCGCTTATAAAACATTCCGAGCTCTACTCCGAGTACAGACGCATAATACATATTTCTGTTCAATGCGCCTTCGTCGGGGCTAACCATCATAAAGCTGTCTTTATCTATTCTCAGATTGACTATCCGTTTGATTAAAGCCTTTAAAACCTGATAAGACGGCATAATATTATCGAAGCCCATTAAGGGTACGGCGTTACACACCCTCGAATCGTGTGCATCGAAGGTAATGACATTTTTCACGCCCATATCCTCAAGCTCCTGCAAAGCCACAGCACAATCCAAAGATTCACGGTAACTTCTTTTATGCTGTCTGCCGCCGTAGAGCATGGGCATAATCACATTTATTCTGTGTGCCTTTCCGCCTGCGGCTTGTATTATACGTTTTAGGTCTTGAAAATGGTCGTCGGGCGACATACGGTTTTCCTCGCCGAAAAAGTTGTAGGTACAGGAATAATTCCCTACGTCTATTAAAATAAAAACATCGTCTCCCCTAATGGATTTTCGGATGATTCCTTTCGCATCGCCCGAAGAAAAGCGAGGACATTCATTTTTTATTAGAAAACCATCAGATTTATAACCGCTCCCGCCCCACCACTCACGCAGATGCTCATTAATTCTGAGTCCAAGTTCTGTCGCACTTTCGAGTGCTATAACAGAAAGCGGCGCAACTTGTCTTTTTCTGTTAAATACTATCTCATTCTCTCGCGCAGTCATATAAAAACCCTCCGTCTTTCTATAACATACAAAAATTACTCATATAACGGATACTTCGCGCAAACAGCACCCACTTTTTCTTTAATAATATCCCGATTACCTTCAAAATCTACTGCCGCTAAGTAAACGCACTCGGCGATTACAGCCATATCGGCTTCTTTCAAGCCTCTTGTGGTAATTGCGGGTGTACCGATTCTGATTCCGCTCGTGACAAACGGACTCTGCGGGTCGTTCGGAACTGCGTTTTTATTAACGGTTATGTAAACCTCATCGAGCTTGTTCTGCATTTCCTTTCCCGTGACGCCGAAGGACTGTAAATCAACTAACATCAGATGATTATCTGTCCCGCCGGAAACGAGATTAAATCCCCGCTTCATAAGCTCGTCCGCAAGAACGGCGGCGTTCTTTTTCACCTGTCTGCCGTATTCCTTAAACTCAGGTCGCATCGCCTCTGCAAAACAAACGGCTTTTGATGCGATTACGTGCATGAGCGGACCTCCCTGTGTTCCGGGAAATACCGCTTTATCTATTTTTTTCGCGATTTCTTCATTATTGGTGAGAATTAAGCCCCCGCGCGGACCACGCAGAGTTTTATGTGTCGTACTGGTCGTTACATCGGCATAGGGTACGGGCGACATATGTTCGTTCGCCGCTACAAGCCCTGCAATATGCGCCATATCGACTAAAAGTAACGCTCCCGTGCCTTTCGCAATAACTGACAGACGCTCAAAATCTATTTCCCTCGGGTACGCACTCGCCCCTGCTACAATCATCTTCGGCTTATGCTCTTTAGCAGATTTCTCTATTTCGTCATAATTAAGCTTTTGGGTCTCAGGGTCTAACCCGTAAGGCACAAACTTAAAATATTTTCCCGATATATTGACGGGAGAACCATGCGTGAGATGCCCCCCGTGTGCCAAATTCATGCCTAAAACAATATCGCCGGGCTCTAAAAGCGCGAAATAAGCCGCCATGTTCGCTTGCGCTCCTGAGTGGGTTTGAACATTGGCATATCCCGCTCCGAAAAGCTCCTTTGCGCGTTCTATTGCGATGTTTTCAGCCACGTCAACATACTCGCATCCGCCGTAATAACGCTTACCGGGGTAGCCTTCTGCATATTTATTAGTTAAAACGCTGCCCATTGCCGCCATAACAGCCGGAGAAACAATATTTTCACTGGCAATAAGCTCAAGATTCCTCTGCTGACGTAAAAGCTCATTTTTCATAGCCTCCGCAAGCACGGGGTCGCCCGCCGCGACAAAACCGATTGTGTCAATTAAATCTTTATACATTTTTCCCTCCTTCTTAGGTTCGCTGTAAAGACAACGTACCCTCGACTTTAATTATAGCATAAAACGGCTGAAAATTCAACCGTTTTTGTTTATTACTATGTTTTTTTTGATATTTTGATATTCTCACAAAAATTTTACACTTTTTTCGATTTTTCCTGTAATTTGTAATAATACCCATACAAACTCTGTACGCCGTTTTCTAACTTAAAATAATGCGAAAGATACGCCGCTGTCAGAATCAGAATCATGACGAACAACAGCATAAAGGGAACCAAAGCCGCCTCGCCAATCGTGAACAAGGCGCAAGCAACGATTATGGTGAGCAAACACATAGTCATAGTCACTATAAGATGAATAAGCCGCTCATGCTGAAATATTTTAATTCTAATCATAAGGTTTTCCGCCAACGCGTTCCACTCTGCGGAAGACCTGATTTCTTCATCTGAAAGAACTTTTTCATGCTCTTTCAAACATTCTTTAAGTTGTTTACCCATGATACCTCTATATAATAATCATACTGTTTGCAAGCCTGCATTTTTCAACAAGCTCTTCTTTTGTGCCTGTAATCTTTACGATTGCGTGTCCGTTTGAATAGAGAATACTGCCGTCTTCGCAAATCGTGTAATCAAGCACGCCTTTTTTAATACAAACTTTTTCACCGCTCACGGCATCAATTTTAATAAGCTCCCAGCTATGCGGAATAAGCCCGGGGTATTTTTCACCTTTTTGTTTATTGGCATTATACACTCGCTCTGCATTTATTACATTCCCGTCAATAAACAGCTCTCGTTCGGATTTTTGTTTCATCTTCATGTTAGCCGAGACCCGGGGGTCTTTATTATTACGCAAAGACTGTCCCCCGAAAATCACGGAAAAGTAATTGAAAAATCCGAAAATCGCCTTAATCATTCGCCAAGGGAATAGAATAATGTCAAGCAAAATGTTTTCATTTTTCTCATTGCCGTATGGACGTTTTATATAGTATATGTTGCCGTGTGCATCTTCTTTAACTCGTATAAAGTCGAAATTTTCGTCGTAAAACAATTCGTTCATTTCGCCGCTATCAAGTTCAAAAACCATAGCCGCATACGGACCCACTACCGCCGCGCCGTTCGGATAACGGGCAAGTCCCGCCGAGGAGAATAAAATCCTGTTATTTTTCATGGAAAAACTCGGAAAATCCTCACGGGTGTCGCCCTCTGTAAGCTCCTCATAACCGCCCGAAGGCAACGCAAACACAGCAAGATTACGGGTATCACTTGAACCCACGCTTGCTGTGCATTTATTACCTTTAATATTAATATCTCTGATTTGCAATTTGTCTTTAGCGGTTACGTGACCTTCAATATAATCATCATGGGTGGTTTTTTTGTAAATACCGCCAACGCCGTCAAGGTTGATTGAATAAAGAAAGCCGTCCTCGTATTTTGAAAGCCCGGAAATGTATGCGGCGGCGGCGTAAATTTCACCGCTCGGCGCATATGAACCCGTAAACTGCGCGCCTTTTCCCGAAGTTTTCCATTCGCTGCGCTTATTTATGCTTTCGAGGGCTTTTTTATACTTCTCAACCCTCTGAGACGATAACTCTGTGGGCTGTCCGCTGTTTTTGAAGAAAATTTTATTCTCGGATATATAAACTATCTCCATTATTTTTTCTCAAATTCAGCCCAGTCTTTGAGGAACTGCTCAATCCCAATACTCGTCAGCGGGTGATTAAGCATCTTCATTATTACGCTAAAAGGCACGGTCGCAATGTCACAGCCTATACGAGCCGCCTGTGTCACATGAATGGGGTTTCTTATAGACGCCGCTATAATCTCGGTCGGTATACCCTGTGCATCGTAAATATCTACGATTTCTTCAATCAGAGCCAAACCATCCATACCCACATCGTCAAGCCGCCCAAGGAAAGGGCTAACATAAGTCGCACCTGCATTCGCCGCCAACAGAGCTTGCGGAGCGGAGAAAACGAGTGTCACATTTGTGTCTATTCCTTTTTCGCTCAATACCTTACAGGCTTGTAGCCCTTCTTCACAAAAAGGCAGTTTAATTACGACGTTTTCATGAATCTCTGTAAGCGGGATGGCTTCTTCCACCATCTTATCCGCTTCGAGTGCGATAACCTCTGCTGAAATCGGACCGTTAACTATACCGCTTATTTCCTTGATGACCTCTACATAATCACGTCCCTCTCTTGCGATTAAGGTGGGATTAGTTGTCACACCGCAAATCACGCCCATATTGGCGGCTCTGCGGATTTCATCGGTATTTGCGGTATCAATAAATAGTTTCATTTGTATGACCTCCTTTAAGCTTTTCCATTACAACCGAGTACGTTATTAATTTTATGTGCTACCATATCCTTCACGGCTTGGCGAGCGGGAAGAAGATACTGACGAGGGTCAAAGTGTGACGGGTTTTGGGCGAGATATTTGCGGATTGCGGCAGTCATACCCATGCGTATGTCACTGTCTATATTAATTTTACATACCGCACTTTTTGCCGCCGTGCGGAGCATTTCTTCGGGTATACCGATAGCGCCCGGCATATCGCCGCCGTATTTATTTATTTCTTCAAGGAAATTCTGCGGGACACTGGACGCCCCATGTAAAACGATTGGGAATCCGGGCAAACGCTCAGTAATTCTTTCAAGAATATCGAAACGAAGCTGAGGTTTTTGTCCGGGTTTAAACTTAAATGCACCGTGACTGGTTCCGATAGCTATCGCTAACGAGTCAACGCCGGTTTTACTCACGAATTCTTCTACCTCTTCGGGACGAGTATACGAAGCGTCTTCGGCTGAAACATTAACATCGTCTTCAACCCCCGCAAGTCTGCCAAGCTCACCCTCTACGGTAACTCCTTTTGCGTGGGCATATTCAACTACCTTTTTCGTGAGTTCAATGTTGTCATTAAAGCTGTGATGACTTCCGTCTATCATAACCGATGTAAACCCGCCGTCGATACAACTCTTACAAATATCAAAGTCCGCTCCGTGGTCAAGGTGCAGAGCAATCGGAATATCAGTCTCAACGACAGCCGCTTCGATAAGCTTCATGAGATATGTATGATTGGCATACTTACGCGCCCCCGCGCTGACTTGTAAAATGACAGGCGCTTTCAGCTCCTGTGCCGCTTCGGTGATTCCCTGAACGATTTCCATATTGTTGACATTAAATGCACCGACTGCATAATTCCCCTCATAGGCTTTTTTGAACATTTCTTTCGTTGTAACAAGCATAAGTATAAATTTCCTTTCATTTTTTGGGTTATTAATATTTTAACATATTATTCCGCGGATTACAAGTTTTATTTCGGGATTACAAAATGTACAGGCATACCTTTTTCATATACCACCTTTGTTTCACCTTGAATCAGAGGAGCTATATGCTTTAAACACTCATCGGTGACATTGTTTCCGCGTTCGTTTATAAATTTACGCGGTACTTCGTATACCTTGTTAGCGACATTCGCAACATCTTCACAGCCGATTTCGATTTTATAAGGCTCTGTGGATATGCGTTTATACGCCATTGTTATCCCTGTTTTTCCGGAAACGGCGAATCCTACCGCCGATTTTCCGAGAGCGACAGACTCCTCTATATCAGTGAGCGAACCGATATGTGCGGCGCAACGCTGAGGCAGGTTTAGGTCAACCGCCCTGACCTTACAGCCGAACTTTTCTTTTACAAGCTCTGTTAAATATTTCGCCGTCCCTGAAAGGTATTTATGCCCGAAAGTGTCACGAACGCCGCTTTGCGCCCCCTCTCCAACATATGTACCATCAGCAAAGCGTATGCCCTCACAGACAGCAATAGTAAGGTTAGGTTTTATTGCAAACTCTTTCTCGACATCCTCATAAAATTCTTCAAGGTTAAAGTCAACTTCCGGCATATAGACTAAATCGGGTGCGCCTGTGCCGATTAAACGCGGTAAAGCGGCAGACGCCGTGAGCCATCCCGCATCGCGTCCCATGACCTCGACTATTGTGACGGCTTTGGTTGTATAAACTGCGCAGTCACGTACAATTTCCTGTAAAGTCGTCGCAACATATTTGGCGGCAGAGCCGTAACCGGGTGTATGGTCTGTTCCCATTAAGTCATTATCGACAGTCTTAGGCACGCCGACAAAGCGAATATCGCTGTTTACTTTTGCGGCATAGCTTGACAGTTTATGCACCATATCCATAGAATCATTTCCGCCGATGTAAAAGAAATACTTTACGTTCATTTCGGCGAGAGTGGCGAATATATCAGTATAGGTTTCGGGCTTTTCCTCATACTTAGGGAGTTTAAGCCTGCACGAGCCGAGAGCCGCCGCGGGGGTAAGCTCTAACAGTGTTAAGTCTTCATCGGTTTTGAATACATCATTAAGAAGCGTGAACTTCTTATTTATAAGTCCCTCCGCGCCATGCTGAAGCCCGTAAATCTTGTCTATTTCGTCATTTGCGAACGCTCCGCGTATGACGCCCGCCAAGGTTGCGTTAATGGCGGCTGTGGGACCGCCTGATTGCCCGACCATTGCGTTATACTTCATTTCTTAATCCGTTCCTTTTTTATTATTTATAATTATAACTCCGCAAGCTCTGCAAACATACCCTTCATTGCAGGATAAAGCCTCTTATATAAAGAGTATACTTTATTATATTTGGGAACATTTTCCGCAATAGGCTCTTGAATCCGCTCAGGCTTGATTACCGCGTTACAAGCTTCGGGTACGCTCTTGTAAATGCCCGTTCCGACAGCGGCAAGAAGTGCAACACCAAGCGCGGGACCTTCTTTATTTAAGGTCGTTTTTACGGGACACGCATACAAGTCCGCGAGCATCTGCCGCCACAGCGGTGAAGTTCCGCCGCCGCCGCACGCCATCATATCGTTCACGCTTATACCCATTTCGCGCATTACCTCCGCACAGTCGCGCATTGAATAGGCTACACCTTCCATTACGGCGCGGATAAGCTCTTTCTTTTTGTGCATTGCCGAAAGCCCGAAGAAAACGCCTCTCGCGTTTGGGTCAAGGTGAGGTGTACGTTCTCCGTTCAGATACGGCAGGTACAACAGCCCATTCGCACCGATAGGTACCTTATCAGCCGCTTTATCGGTCAAATAATAAGGGTCAACGCCCATAAGAAGCGCGGTTTCCATTTCGCCCCAACACATATTGTCACGGAACCACTTTAAAGACAAACCCGCACTCTGCGTAACACCCATAACATGCCACGCACCCGGAACGGCGCAACAGAAAGTATGAACACGCCCGCCCTTGTCGATTGAGATTTTGCTTGTATGTGCGAAGACAACGCCCGATGAACCGATTGTCGTGAATGCCTTGCCATCCTCTACAACGCCCGTGCCTATTGCGGCGGCGGCGTTATCGCCCGCACCGCCTACTACAGGTGTTCCTGCTTTAAGCCCCGTCAGAGCCGCCGCCTTTGCGGTGACTTCACCGGTTATGTCGGGTGATTCGTACACTTTTGCAAGCAGAGCTTTGTCTATGCTCAGTTTTTGTAACACTTCATCAGACCAGTCACGTTTCGGAATATCAAGTAACTGCATCCCCGAAGCATCGCTGACTTCTGTTGCGTACTCGCCCGTAAGCATAAAACGGATATAATCCTTAGGGAGTAGGATATGACGGCACTTTTCGTAGTTTTCGGGTTCGTTGTTCTTGACCCAAAGGATTTTAGCCGCGGTAAAGCCCGTTATTGCGGGGTTCGCGGTTATCTCAATTAACTTATCATGTCCTACCTTTTCATTAAGTTCGTCTACCTCGTTTGCCGTGCGTTGGTCACACCAGATAATACTTTTACGAATTACCTTGTTATCAGCATCAAGCATGACAAGTCCGTGCATCTGCCCCGACAAGCCAATCCCTTTAATATCAGCGGGATTTACCGAACTTTCAGCAAGTACGTCTCTTATACTTTCCGTTACCGCATGCCACCAGTCTTCGGCGTTTTGCTCGGCGTAGCCGTTTTGAGGGGTATAAAGCGGATATTCGTGCGTGGAACTCGCTTGCGCCTTACCGTCTTCACTAAACAGGACGGTCTTTGTACCGGATGTTCCTATATCAACTCCGAGAATATATGCCATAATTTTGTTTCCTTTCATTGGGTATTTGTAGGGACGCTTCACACAAGCGTCCCGAAAGTTTCGCATAACCGAGGGACGCTGCGGACAGCGCCCCCCAAAGCAAAACCTATTATCCAAACATAATATCGTTTAAAATATCTTCGAGCATTTCTTGTCTCGCACTCGTGACAGAGCCGATGACCTCGCCCTTTTCGAGTGCGTACTTTTCGAGAGCCGCCATATCTGCTTTACCCGCGATAATGTCTGCTCCGATGCCTGTACTCCAGCTTGCATAACGCTTCGCCGTGAAATCTTCAATTCTGCCGTCGGTAACAATTTTATCGGCAATACGAAGTCCGAGAGCAAACGCATCCATACCGGCTATGTAAGAATAGAAAATATCCTCAGGTGTAAACGAACCCCTGCGTGCCTTAGAGTCGAAGTTCAAACCGCCGTTTGTAAAGCCGCCGGCTTTTAACACTTCATACATACAAAGCGTGGTGTCGTATACGTTAGTCGGGAACTGGTCAGTATCCCAACCGAGGAGTGTATCGCCCTGGTTAGCGTCTATTGAGCCGAACATTCCGTTATCACGCGCTACGCGAAGCTCGTGCTGGAATGTGTGCATAGCGAGAGTGGCATGGTTAGCTTCTATGTTTAGTCTAAAGTCTTTATCAAGTCCGTACTTACGAAGGAAACCTATAACGGTTGCACTGTCGAAGTCGTACTGATGCTTTGTGGGTTCTTTCGGCTTGGGTTCTACGTAGAAATCGCCTTTAAAGCCGATTGAACGCCCGTAATTAACGGCAAGACGCATGAGACGAGCCAAATTATCAAGCTCTAAGCCCATATTTGTATTAAGGAGCGTTTCATAACCCTCGCGTCCGCCCCAGAAAACATAACCGTTTCCGCCGAGCTTGACTGTGACTTCGAGAGCCTTTTTAATCTGTGCCGCCGCAAAAGCGAATATGTCCGCCGAGGGGGACGTCCCCGCACCGCTCATATAACGCGGATGTGAGAAACAGTTTGCGGTTCCCCAAAGGCATTTCTTACCGGTTTTCCCCTGCATTTCAAGAATAACGTCAACGGCTTTGTCTAACATTGCGTTGGATTCTTCAAGAGTGGCATAATCGGGAGATACATCGCGGTCATGGAAGCAGAAATATTCAATGCCGAGCTTATCCATGATTTCAAAAGCCGCAAGAACCTTGTTTTTTGAGCGTTCTTCGTCGGAAGAAGCAGACCAGCTTTTATCAGCTGTGCCTCTGCCGAACATATCAGCTCCGTCGCCGCACATAGTATGCCACCAGGATAGCGCGAATTTAAGTTGGTTTTTCATAGTTTTTCCCGCTATAACCTCATCGGGGTTATAAAACTTAAACGAAAGCGGGTTTTTCGAGGCTTTCCCCTCGTACTGGATTTTTGGAATGGAGCTGAAAAATTCACTCATGCTGTAGACCCTCCGTGTTTTTAAATATAATAATATTATTGTATAATATTTCCGCAAAAAAGTCAAGCTAAAAAGTGACTAAAATTTAAAAAAGTTTGAAATCATTTGACTTTTTTTATCTTTTATGGTATAGTGATTTAGATAAATATTAACACGGGAAAGGATTATAAGACATTATGAGCAGGTTCATAGCGGTTTTTATTATACTCGCAATGGCTCTTACCGCCTGCGGCACTACACCCGTGCCTGACCCCGAACCCGGAGAAGAAGTTATAAACGGCTCTCTTAATGACCCTGAACTCTCGATTTCAGCCGTAACGTCCGAACCTGAGACCGAATTCACCCCGTCCGAAGACAGCCTTTCAAAGGAAGAGGAAAAAGAGGAAGAAATTTTTAAATACCGCATAGATGACGAGACAGCGACCATAACAAAATATAACGGAGAAGAAAGCGTAGTCTCTATACCTTCTACTATTGACGGCTATCCCGTGACCGCGATAGGCAGTTTTGCCTTTTATAATAGTAAAGTAATCGAAAGCGTGACTATACCCGAAGGAGTGACAATAATAGACAATGATGCTTTCGGAGATTGCAAATTATTAAAGAGTATTATCCTTCCGAGTACGTTGGAAGTAATAGGAGATAATGCTTTTAGTGGCTGTACTTTGCTTGTTGATATAGTTTTACCGGATAGTTTAGCCGAAATGGGGCGTGGTTCATTCTTTGGCTGTACTTCTCTTGTTGATATAGTTTTACCGGATAGCTTGACCGATGTAGGGTCTTATGCGTTTTTGGGTTGTACGTCACTAAAAAGTATCAACATACCTAAAGCCGCTAAAATGGAACTTGAGAGAAGACGTGAACGCGATGGATTCTCAGGTTATGAAAGCCTTGAAAGAATTGACGTTGCTCCGGAAAACCCTTATTACACCTCTATAGACGGCGTACTTTTCAATAAGGATTTAACGATTTTATTATTTTATCCGGACAGACGGGTCGAGAGTACATTCATCATTCCGGACAGCGTAATAGAAATTCATAGATATGCTTTTAATAATTATGAAGAACTCGAAATTGTCTATAAAGATATAGTTTTCACCGGAGAGGACATAAAACAACTTAATACCCTCTACCCGATTAATAACCCTACACCCGAAATAACGCAGTACTGGGAAGAACACGGCGAATGGGACGTTTCGGAGTTATTGCTGATGTATGTTTACAACTCTATGTCAGGCGGAGGCTCAACTGTCGTAAACCTTGACGGAACAGTAAAAAAAGATGATATTCCCGCCTTTGAAAAAATAAGCAAAGTACCGAATGAAATAATTGAAACTGCGAGAACCCTCAACCCTTTGGTTGTTGCTTTTAGTACGGCTGATGAGTGGATTGGCGGTTCAGTAGTGGACATTTATGTTGTGGTAGGTTACGGAGAAAGCCGCAACTCGATAAGAATAGGAACATATCAAGGTTTTGATTGGTCGACAAGTACATCTTTCGGAGAAGCAGAGGAGTTAAATTCACTCGTGCGTGAATACTTCAGTGCAGAGGATTTAGATAATTGGAGAAATCGAACATTGGGAAATTGGTAAAAATAATTTAGGAAGCGAGAAAATTTATGTCACATTCATCTAAAAAAAGAATCGGAATACTCACGGGCGGGGGTGACTGCCCGGGGCTTAACGCCACTATTCGCGGCGTCGTAAAAGCCTGTTATCAGCTCATGGGTGAGGAAAATGTAGAAATCGTGGGGGTTTCGGACGGATTTTACGGTTTAATCAGAAATCACTGCCGTCTGATGAAGCCGTCTGATTTTTACGGAATTTTGACCCGCGGCGGCACTATATTGGGTTCGCGCAGAACGCCCTATAAGAAAATGCAGCTTGTCGAGGAGGATAATGTAGATAAAGTCAAGCAAATGAAAGACACTTATAAAGAGTGGGGGCTTGACTGTCTGCTGACGCTCGGCGGTAACGGCACACATAAAACAGCAAATCTTCTTTCGGAAGAGGGCTTAAACATCATAGGCTTACCCAAAACGATTGACAATGACATCTGGGGAACGTCTGTGACCTTCGGTTTTCACACCGCCGTAGATATTGGCACTGACGCAATCGACAGACTGCACACCACCGCCAATTCTCACAGCAGAATAATGGTTATCGAAATAATGGGTAATAAAGCAGGATGGCTTACCCTTTATACGGGAATAGCCGGAGGTGCGGATATTATACTGATTCCCGAAATACCCTTTAATATGAACCATGTAATAGCCGCCGTGCAAAAAAGAGCCGACTCAGGTAAGTATTTTTCAATCGTTGCTGTCGCTGAGGGTGCGTTGGATATAAATGAGGCGGCTATGAAAAAGAAAGAACGCGTACAAAAACGCGCCGAAGCCGGCGAAAACACCGTTACAGCGCGTGTTGCTAATAAAATCCAAGAAGCCACAGGCTACGAAGCCCGTACCGTTATGCCCGGACATATACTGAGAGGCGGCAGTCCTTCGGCATATGACAGAGTACTTGCCACGAAATTCGGGGCGAGAGCCGCAAACCTAATCGGTAAGGGAAAATTCGGGTATACCGTGGCAATGGTTAACGATGAAATTACCGAAAATCCGCTTTCCGATGTGGCTATGAAGCAGAAATTTGTCGACCCTGCCGGAAAAGAAGTCATAACGGCAAAAAATATCGGGGTGTCTTTCGGAGACGAGTAATTTTTATATCTTAACAAGCTCACCCATCATATCGAAGCTCGCATTTACCGCATTTGATTCATCGGTATCAATGTGTGCCGCTTCTGAAAAGGTTTCCTTTACGCGGCAGACCACATCGCCGAGTACAGCGTCTCTGCCCGTTCCTTCAATTTTGATATTAATTATCTCTCCGTTAGAAAATCCGTGTTCATCTGCGAATTTCGGCGTCATGTGTACGTGTCTTTTGGCTATAATTACGCCCTCCGCGATTTCGTATTCTCCGGCAGGACCTACGAGCTTACAACCGGGCGTCCCCGCTACGTCTCCGGATTCTCTTATTACCGGTTTAATACCGAGCGAGCGAGCGTCTGTGGCTGATATTTCAACCTGAACCGCCGACCTGTTGGGACCTAATACCATTACGTTCGCGAGTTCTTTTTTCGGACCTATGACGTTTACCCTTTCCTCTGTGGAAAACTCAGTGGGCTGAGAAAGACGCTTTTTCTCGTGCAACACTGCACCCTTACCGAAAAGAGCTTCTAACGCCTCATCTGTCAGATGTACATGTCTCGCCGATGTTTCTACTATAACTTTTGCCATATTTATGACCCATGTCCTTTCTGCACAAACGTGCTTTGAAAATATATTCTCCCTGATTACCGAGGAGTTACTTTCAAACTTTTTATACCCTCTCAAAGCTTTTATTTTAATTTAACATAAACTATGCGATTTGTCAACCTAAACGTAAAAAATACTCAATTAAAACATCCCTACTGAATCGAGGATTATACCCAGAATAAAAATAACGGCAAGAATGAGCGCGCCTATCCTGAGAATTTTAGTAAACTTTTCTCGTCTGTACATTTCTTTTCCTCCTTTTAAAAAGTGCTGAAATCTGTATGATTCCTGTTTTTTAAAGATAACTGTAACCAATATATTTTTTTTAAATGTAAAAGTATACAATATAAGTACTATAGTTCGGGCTAATTTTTATAAAGTTTTACAAAAAAGCAGATTTTTTAGAAAAATACTTTTAATTAATTGACAAAATTCAGTTTTATGATATAATATGACATATACTGATTCACTTTGGGATAAGTGTATACAAATGTTTTTTGGAGGAAGTTTATAATGACTAAAATCGAATTAGTTGCCGCCGTAGCCGCAAAAACAGGTTTCAGCAAGAAAAATTCCGAAGCCGCTCTCATCGCTGTAATTGAGAGTATTACCGAATCTCTTAAAAAAGGCGAAAAGGTTTCCCTTGTTGGATTCGGAACCTTTGAAGTTCGTACACGCGCCGCAAGAGAAGGTATTAACCCCCGTACACAGAAAAAGATTAAGATTCCGGCAAAAAAGGTTCCCGCTTTTAAGGCAGGCAAGCTCTTAAAAGAAACCGTCGCAAAAGCTAAAGTAAAAAAGTAGAACCCTTTTTGAACGTCTCCGGTTTTCCGGAGGCGTTTTTATTTAATGCGGTCTGACCGTTCCGCTGATTTCGGCTATTCTTTTCATTCCGTTTATGTCCATATAATGTTCTAAACCGCCTATTATTTTTAGCGGCGCCAACGGGTCGGAGATTATAGCTGTACCGATTTGAACCGCTTTTGCTCCCGCGAGCATCATTTCCACGGCATCCTCAGCGGAATTTATACCGCCCATACCCACTACATCTATATTGACCGCATTCGCAACCTGCCAGACCATCCTTACAGCTATGGGAAATACCGCGGGTCCCGAGAGTCCACCTACGTTTCTATGCAGAATCGGACGTCTTGTTTTAATATCTATTCTCATACCGAGAAGCGTATTAATTAATGAAACAGCATCAGCGCCCTCGTTCTCAACGGCTTTGGCGATTTCGGTTATGTCTGTGACATTCGGGGTCAGCTTTACCATGAGCGGCTTTTTCGTAACCGCACGAACAGTTTTAGTCACCAATGACGCTCCTTCGGTTGAAATCCCCCATGCCGCGCCGCCTTTTTTCACGTTGGGACACGATATGTTCAATTCAAGCATATCTACGTCTGTTTCGTCCAATCTGCACGCAATCTCGGCGTAATCCTGCGGTGTGTCGCCGGCTATATTGGCTATTATTACGTTAGCTTCTTTTTTTAAACGCGGTAGATGAGTTTTTATGAAAACGTCTATACCGGGGTTTTGAAGCCCTACAGAATTAAGCATACCCGCAGGAGTTTCAGCCACACGGGGGGGAGGGTTTCCTACTCTTTTATTGATTGTCAGCCCCTTGCACGAAATACCGCCCATCAGTGAGGGCGGATATAAATCGGTGTAATACTCACCGAATCCGTAAACACCCGAAGCCGCTATTACCGGATTGGGAAATTTCACTCCTGCAACATTAACGGTTAAATCCCACTTCTTCAAAGTACAACCTCCTCGCCCTTGAACACCGGACCGTCTTTACAGACCATCAGCATATTATTACAGCTACCCGAAGCGTCTGTTCCGTTTTGCCGCGCAATTTCACAGGCACACACGGCACACGCCCCCACCCCGCATCCCATACGTTGTTCAAGCGATACTTCACAGTTTATTCTCGCTTTTTTACATATTTCTATAATCGCCGCGAGCATCGGTTCAGGACCGCAGGCGTAAACCATGTCAACATCATTTTGGGCAAGCTCTGACTCAAAGGGAAGGATAACAGAACCCTTAAACCCGACGCTTCCATCGTCTGTACAGGTAATCACACGGGCGTCATTTTGCTTAAAGTCATTAGCGAGTATAACCTTGTCATAGCTTCTGAAACCGAGAATTGCCGTTGATTTCTCTCTGAAAACCTTTGCCACGCCGAGCAGGGGCGGTATCCCAATACCGCCGCCGACAGTTACTATTCTTCTGCTCGGCGTAATATCCTCCGGAATAGTAAAACCGTTACCGAGCGGTGCAATCATGTCTATACTGTCCCCGACATTGGCGTCGGTTAATTTTGCCGTACCATGTCCGCGAATCTCAAAGACGATTCTGACCCAACCGTTTTTACGGTCTATATCGCATATTGAAATCGGACGGCGTAGGGTAAAGCCCTCGACTTTAATATGCACGAACTGTCCGGGGCGGGCTTCTGCGGCTACCTCGGGACATAAAATCATATACGAATATACCCCCGCCGAAATGGCGGTTTTTTCAATAATGTGATAAGAGCCGCATCTGTAAGGCATTATGTCCCCCTGTTTTAGTGATTTTTATTATTATTAGCAGAAATCTATTTATTATTATAAATTTTCCACATCTTAACAATTGCGAAGAAATTTTTGCCTGCGGCGGCTCGCCGCTAAATCTTTGTTATATCAACAAGCTCCACGTCATCTACGCTCATTCCCATTTCGAGGCAGTGAGCGAGTGCGTTCGCCGTGTCTATAGAAGTCAGACAGGCAATCCCGCGTTCCACCGATTTACGGCGAATCTTTACACTGTCAAGTGCGGGGTTCCGCCCTGCCTCTGATGTGGAAATAACATAATCAATTTTTCCGCTCTCTATCAGTGAGATGACATTCGGCTCTTTCCCGTCATTTATACGGTAGACAAAATTTGCGGGTATCATGTTACGGTTTAAGAGTGTGGCTGTGCCGCTCGTGGCATATATATCAAAGCCGAGCCGTTCAAAACGTCCCGCAAGCTCTATAACCTCAGGCTTATCCGAATCACGCACCGAAAACAGAACGCCTGTATTCCCGTTAGGTTTTTTCATTTTAAATCCTGCGGCAACAAGCCCTTTATAGAGCGCTTCTTTAAAGGTTTTCGCGATTCCGAGGGTTTCGCCTGTTGACTTCATTTCCGGTCCTAACTGCGTGTCTACATCGTGTAGTTTTTCAAAGCTGAATACAGGTACTTTCACGGCAATATACTCACCCTCCGGGAATAAACCTGTAGGAAGCCCCTGCTCTTTCAAGCTCTCGCCAAGCATGGTTCTTGTCGCAACGTCAACCATCTGCACGCCTGTAACCTTGCTGATATACGGTACGGTTCGGGACGAACGCGGATTTACCTCTATAACATAGACCTGATGATTATGAACCACGTACTGGATATTGACCAACCCGATTACTTTCAACTCCTTCGCAAGAGTTTCGGTGTATGCGATAATGACCTTTTTAACTCGCTCGGTTAAGGTTTGAGCAGGGTAAACCGAAATACTGTCGCCTGAGTGTACGCCGGCGCGTTCTATATGCTCCATTATGCCCGGGATTAAAATATCCGTACCGTCGCAAATAGCGTCAACTTCAACCTCTGTTCCCGTCAAGTATTTATCAATTAATACAGGGTTATCAATCTTTGCGGTTGTTATGATGTTCATGTACTCAATAACATCGCTGTCTGCATGAGCTATTATCATGTTTTGTCCGCCCAAAACATAAGAAGGGCGAAGCAAAACGGGATAACCGAGCTTTTCTGCGGCTTTCACTGCTTCCTCGGTTGTAAATACCGTTGTTCCCTCAGGACGCGGAATATTACATTTTTCAAGAAGCGCGTCAAACCGCTCCCTGTCCTCTGCCGCATCTATGCTGTCGGGCGGTGTGCCTAAGATATTCGCCCCTATTTGGGTTAAATGCTTTGTAAGTTTTATAGCGGTCTGTCCGCCGAACTGTACCACAACACCCCACGGTTTTTCGGTGTTTATCAGATTATCTGCATCTTCGGGAGTCAGCGGGTCAAAATAAAGCCTGTCACCGGTATCAAAGTCGGTCGATACCGTTTCGGGGTTGTTGTTTACAATAATCGCTTCATAGCCCATTTCTTTAAGCGTCCAGACGCAATGCACAGAGCAGTAATCAAATTCAATCCCCTGCCCTATTCTTATCGGTCCCGAACCGAAAACAATTACCTTCTTTTTACCTTTGTTATGCTCCTCAATAAATTCGAGAGCTTCATTTTCTTCATCGTATGTTCCGTAGAAATACGGAGTCATCGCCGCAAATTCAGCCGCACAGGTGTCAACAGGCTTGTAAACTGCGTATTTTTTCTCGATTTCTTTGTCGGCGAGTTTCTGCCCTGAAATACGTTCAATCGTGCTGTCTAAAAATCCACATTTCTTAGCACGGATGTATATTTCTTCATTTAGGTCTTCTTTTATAGATTGCTCGATTTTATGCAGATTACGGAATTTTTCAATAAACCATTTATCTATTGCGGTTATGCGGTTTATTTCGTCTGTCGAAACTCCGCGTTTTATTGCCTCGAACACACAGAATGCACGGTCACAGTCAACGTCATTGAGCTTTTCGAGAACCTCGGCGTCCGTCAGCTTTTCAAAAGCGGGCTTTGTCATGGTATCCATACCGAGTTCTATACCGCGTACCGCCTTCATGATGGCTTCCTCAAAACTCACGGCAATTGACATTACCTCACCGGTAGCCTTCATTTGCGTGCCGAGGGTCTTTTTCGCATATACGAACTTATCAAAAGCAAATCGCGGAAATTTTACAACCACATAATCAAGCGCGGGTTCAAAGCAGGCATAGGTCTTTCCCGTCACTTGATTTATAATCTCATCGAGAGAATAACCCACGGCGATTCTTGTTGCGACCTTCGCAATGGGGTAGCCCGTAGCCTTTGAAGCGAGTGCGGAGGAACGGCTTACTCTGGGATTTACCTCTATTACCGCATATTCAAAGCTTGTGGGATGAAGAGCTAATTGAACATTACAACCGCCCTCAATTTTTAGTGCGCTTACTATATTAAGAGATGCGGTACGAAGCATTTGATATTCCTTATCGGCGAGCGTTACCGCAGGGGCTATTACTATACTGTCGCCTGTATGAACGCCGACAGGGTCTACGTTTTCCATTGAACAGATGGTTATAACATTCCCTTTACCGTCGCGTATACATTCAAACTCGATTTCTTTCCAACCGGATATACCTTTTTCAATCAAAACCTGCGTTATGGGTGACAGACGCAGTCCGTTTTCCGATATTTCTCTCAGCTGTTTTTCATCTGCCGCTATGCCGCCGCCCGTACCGCCTAATGTGAAGGCAGGGCGTACAACCACGGGATAACCTATTGTTTCGGCGTATTCTACAGCGCTCTCCACGTCTTCAACGACTTTTGAGGGTACGCACGGTTCGCCTATTTCTTTCATGGTGTCTTTAAAAATCTGCCTGTCTTCGGCTTTGTCGATTGTTTCTACATTCGCACCGAGTAGCTTTACACCCTGCTCTTCGAGAAAACCTTCTTTCGCCAACTGCATCGACAACGTGAGTCCTGTCTGTCCGCCGAGAGTAGAGAGCAGGCTGTCGGGTTTTTCTATTTTTATTATCCTTTTTATTACGTCAAGGTTTAGCGGTTCTATGTAAATTATATCCGCCATATTCTTATCTGTCATTATTGTCGCAGGGTTTGAGTTTACTAAAACGACCTCAAGACCTTCCTGCTTTAAAGCACGGCAGGCTTGCGTTCCTGCGTAGTCAAATTCGGCGGCTTGTCCGATTACAATAGGTCCTGAGCCTATTACGAGAACTTTTTTAATATCCTTTCTTAGTGCCATACAGAGTTTCCTTTCTTTTGGTATACTTTTTCTATTTTTTCTTATTTTATAAGCTCAATAAATTTCTCAATAAAACATATAGTTGCGTTAACTCCGCCGCTGTCGGAAGGTATAAACTGCGCCGATAAAGAGGGATTCTCTTTATATTCTATTGCTTCACAGGTTCTGTCGTTGGCGTTTACGTGGGTGATTTTACCTGTCTCATCGGGTATACTTCGGACGATGAAACCGTGATTCTGCGAAGTTATGAAAGTCCTGCCCGTTTCGAGTTCAATTACAGGCTGATTCGCACCCCTGTGTCCGTATTTTAATTTAGCCGTTGTACCTCCGTTCGCGAGAGCCAACAACTGATGCCCAAGCCCCAGACCGAGAAGCGGGATTCTTTTGTCTTTCAGCGTTTTTATTGTTTCGATTTCTTCATTTAATTCGGACGGGTTTCCCGCACCATTGGATAGCACCACGCCATCGTAACCGCCGTCTATAATACTTTCGGCAGACTCGGTAAAGGGGATTAAATCCACATCACATCCGAGCATGTTCAGCAATCTTATGATTTCGCGCTTGTGTCCGTAGTCGATTAGAGCGACTTTGTATTTTGGTTCTGCCGCCTTAAACTCTGCCGGTTCTGCTACGCTGATTAAATCTGTTCCGGGAGAAAACCCCGCTATTTCTTTTAAGTCAGGATTTACAGGCTCCGTGGTTGTGATTTTTCCGTTCATTGTGCCTTTGTCGCGGAGTATCCGTGTCAAACGCCTTGTATCTATTCCGCACAGTCCTATGATTTTACGTTCTTTTAAAAACTCGTCAATTGTCGTCTCGGCACGGAAATTCGATGGCTTACTGCAATGCTCACGGACGATATATCCGACCGCGCCGCCATAATCCGAGGTGTTGTCCTCATTATTCACGCCCGAATTACCCGAAAGCGTAAAGGTTTGTACTATAATCTGATTGTTGTAATTCGGGTCGGTCAGGGTTTCCTGAAAGCCCGTCATAGACGTTGTGAAAACTATTTCACCTATCACTTCTCCCTCTGCACCGAAAGACTGCCCCTCAAAAACCGTCCCATCGGCTAATACTAACCATGCCTTTTTGTTCATTCGTTCCTCCTTTTGCGGGCAACACATTTCGCCCTTATTTTATTCTGATTTCTCCGATTTCTTTAATCAATTCATTACGCATACGGATGGCTTCTCTATGAGCTGCCCCTGCGTAGTCTTTTTCACTGCACTTTTCTTTCTTATACGCACACATAACGGCACGCGAACTGTTCACGATACCGCCGAGACCATTTTTATTAAACGCCGCTTTTAAATCCCCTGCCGTTCCGCCTTGCGCGCCGTAACCGGGGATTAAAAAAAACGTGTTAGGCAGCATTTCACGCAGGGATTTAATCTGAGCGGGATATGTCGCGCCGACTACCGCGCCGACGCCTGACCAGCCGTATTTTTTTTCGCTTTGCGCGCCCCATTTTTCACACATACTGCCCATAAGTTCGTATACAGCGCAGATTTCATCGCTTATTATCTGGTCTTGTAACTCGCCTGAAGAGGGGTTTGAGGTTTTTACAAGTACGAATATACCCTTGTCGTATTTTTTACAAACGTCAACAAAAGGCGTGATTCCATCAGTGCCTAAGTAGCCGTTTACCGTCATTGCGTCCGCAGGAAAAGGGGTGTATTCGTTCGCGCCTACCTGCACCTTTCCGAGGTATGCGGTCGCGTAGCCCTCCGCACTACTACCTATGTCGTTACGCTTACAGTCCGCCACTACATACAAGCCGCGTTCTTTCGCGTATTTTACGGTTTTGTAAAAGGCTTTTATTCCCTCTGTGCCGAGCATTTCATAAAAAGCGATTTGCGGCTTTACAGCGGGGACTATGTCGTAAACAGCGTCAATCAATCCCTTATTAAACTTCCAAACAGCGTTTGCCGCGCCTTTAAGCGTTTCGCCGTGTTTGGCAAACGCTTTGGCTTTTATGAATTCCGGAATATATTCAAGCTTCGGGTCTAAGCCTATCACGGATGGATTTTGGGTTTGTACGATTTTTTCAATAAGTCTGTCAAAGGACATAACTAAACCTCCTGTTTTTAAAGTTTTTTAGAAATTAAGACATCAAAAACTTGATAATCTGCGATAAGCTCGACATATCCTTTTCGATAAATTCAACACCGTATTCAAATCGCTCATCTTCGCCGGGTACAATGCGTACAATTCTACCCTTAGCGATAGTTGTATACGCTATGTTTTCATTTTTGTAGTAGGCAGAAACCTCAAGTTTGAAATTTAACTCGTTTCCGATTTCAAAATTTATAGTTCTCATAAAGAAATTAAGACCACCGGCTGATATGTTTTCAACCGCAATTTCCTTCCACTCCTCGCCATCGGTTCTCATTGCCGCATCGTAACAATAAGAGCATCTGATAAACCTCCGCTTGTTAAACATCATAGCTGTGACCTCCGTTTAAATTAAAAATATTTTGTCGCGATAGTAAAATTTAATGAGTTAATTTATTTTCAAGGTGCAAAAGAATACACCACGTTGCCATTTACTATTGTATGTTTGACCCTGCCTTTAAGCTTCATGCCTTTAAAACAAGAATTTCTTGATTTAGATTTAAACTGAGCAGTATCTACCGTCCATTCCTCATAGGGGTCAAACAAAGTTATATCTGCTGTATGCCCTATTGCGATACTGCCCCCGTTTTCTCCTTTTATACCAAAAATTCCCAATATTTTACGAGGATTTACGCACATTAGTCTGACTATATCGAACATACTCAGCTTTCCCGTATGAACAAGAAACGTCAGAGTTACAGCAAGCGAGGTCTCTAAGCCTATTACGCCGTTTGGCGCGGTGTGAAAATAATACTTTTCATCGGGGGTGTGCGGTGCGTGGTCTGTGGCGATGCAGTCAATCGTACCGTCACGGAGACCTTCAATAATTGCGTCAATATCTGCCCTCAGTCTTAGCGGAGGGTTCATTCTATAATCTGCATCTTTTTCGTAGAGCTTGTCCTCGGTAAGTGTATAGTGATGCGGTGCGGCTTCGCAGGTAACTCCCACTCCCTGCGCTTTCGCGGAACGGATTTCAGCGACCGCCTCTTTAGTGGAAACGTGAGCGATATGCACTTTTTCACGTAAATCGCGAGCCAAGCTTATCTCGCGGGAGGTAATTATGTTCTCGCTTGAACGGTGAAGCCCCCAGAGTCCAAGCTTTATACTCACTATTCCTGCGTTTATAAGTCCGCCGCCTGCTATATCCATATCCTCGCAGTGAGAAATCATTAAAACCTTTTCGTCCCCTGCTTTAATCATCGCTTCACCCATGACCCGTGCGCTTTTAACAGGTCTGCCATCGTCTGTCATTGCTATACAAAAGTTTCCGTTCGCTGCTTTTTTTAACCTGCCTATGTCGCATATCTCTTTACCCTCTTGTCCCTTTGTTATGGCACAGGACGAGTATATTTTTACTTTACAGGTTTTTGCTTTTTCGGCTAAGTAATTTAAGGTTTCCTCGTTATCAATAACGGGTACTGTATTAGGCATACACAAAAACCCCGTTACACCGCCCGCCGCCGCCGCTTCGGAGCAGGTCAGCAGGTCTTCTTTATGCAGACCGCCGGGGTCGCGTGCGTGGACGTGCATATCGAACAATCCCGGAATCGCTGTCAGCCCTTTACAGTCGATAATTCTTTCTGCGTTTTCGGTAATATTTTCAGATATGGAAATAATTTCACCTGCATTAATTAAAATATCCTTTTCCCCGTCAAGCCCCGATATATAATCCACAACACGGGCGTTTTTCAACAGCAGCATAACTTCATCTTCCTCCAAGTAATTAATAAAAAGACTTCGGATTAGTTTACTTTTTGCTCAAATTAATTAATTATAGCATAATTACCCAAAAAATGCAAGAATTATTTTTAATTTCAACCTTTTTTTATGGTTTTTTATTTCGGTTTTCTATTTCTGTTTTTCTTTCACAATTATAAGACTTGTATCGTCCGAGCGTATGGCAATCACCGCACCTCTTATCAAAAATGCCGAAGGGTCGCCGAGCGGACTTTTTTGCAAACATTTTACATGTGTACCTTCTATTAATCCCAAATCCTGTAAGCGGCGGCGTATACCGCCTCTTACCCCGAGTTGTAAAATAGTAGCCTCTCCCCCGATTTTCATTTGATTCATTGTCATAATGCTTCAGCCCTCCTCAAAAATTATATGCAGGAGGAGCAAATAATGATTAAAATGTAGGGACTACCGCGAATCACGCGATAGTCCCGAAAAAACTATTTACCGATAACCTTTTTTACTTTCTCGATTATACCGGCGGTAGTCAGCCCAAACTCTTCCAAAAGCTGTACAGCCGGTCCGGAATGACCGAATTCATCGTTGACGCCAAGCTTAACCACAGGTACGGGTGCTTTCTCAGACACAACATCCGCAACAGCCGAACCCAAGCCCCCTATGACCGAATGTTCTTCAGCAACGACGATTTTACCCGTTTCGCGAGCGGCTTTCAGTATAAGTTCTTCGTCAAGCGGCTTTATTGTATGGATATTTATAACGCGGGCTGAAATTCCTTCTCTTGCTAACTCTTCAGCGGCTTCAACCGCCGGATATACAAGAAGACCCGTTGCTATTATTGTAACATCATCGCCATCCCTTAACGTCACGCCCTTACCAAGTTCAAATTTATAAGTATCGGGATTATTGAATACCGGGACGGGAAGTCTTCCGAAGCGTAAATATGTCGGACCCTCGTAATCCGCCATCGCCAAAACCGCCGCTCTTGCCTCTACGTCATCGGCAGGGTTAATAATAGTCATACCGGGAATTGTCCTCATTAGTGCTATATCCTCACAGCACTGGTGAGATGCACCGTCTTCACCTACGGAAATGCCTGCGTGCGTTGCCCCTATTTTAACATTCAATTTTGGATAGCCTATGCTGTTACGGACAATTTCAAAAGCTCTGCCCGCCGCAAACATCGCAAATGCACTGGCGAAAACAAGCCGCCCTGTTGATGCTATTCCCGCGGCAACGCCGAGCATGTTACATTCTTGAATCCCGCAGTTGAAGAATCTTTCGGGGTTCTCTTTGGCGAAAGTGAGGGTCATTGTGGCGTGAGATACGTCTGCGTCAAGCACAAACAAGTCGGGACGGATTTTTACAAGCTCATTGAGTGCGTTTCCGTAGCTTATTCTTGTAGCAATTTTTTCCATTTATTTACCCTCCATTTCTGCGAGAATCGCCTTTAATTCATCCATTGCCTGTGCGTACTGCTCGTCATTGGGTGCTTTTCCGTGCCAGTCAGCTTTACCCTCCATGTAACTCACGCACTTTCCTTTTATGCTTTTTTGAATAATCACAGTCGGACGTCCTTTTTCACTCTGTGCTTCACTGAATGCCTTTTCAATCTGCTCAAAATCATGCGCGCAAATACAAATCACGTTCCAACCGAAGGCTTTCCACTTTTCTTCAATCGGATAAGGCGACATAACGTCGTCTATTTTACCATCGATTTGCAAGCCGTTATTATCGACCACGGCGCAAAGATTGTCGAGCTTGTAATGTGATGCGAACATTGCCGCTTCCCAAACCATACCTTCCTGAAGCTCGCCGTCACCTAATACTGCATAGACCCTGTAACTGTCGCCGCTGACCTTTCCTGACAACGCCATTCCGCAAGCCGCCGATATACCCTGCCCTAACGAGCCGGTACTCATATCAATGCCCGGAATCTTATCAATTACGGGATGTCCCTGTAACCTCGAGCCGAGCTTACGCAGAGTTTTTAACTCGTCAACGGGAATGAAACCGCGGTTTGCCAGTACCGAATACAGGCAGGGCGCGGTATGCCCCTTAGACAGTACAAATCTGTCGCGTTCTGCCATTTTCGGTTTTGCGGGGTCAATGTTCATCAGATTAAAATAGAGATAAGTCATTAAGTCCGCTATCGAAAGCGAACCCCCGGGGTGTCCCGCTTTTGCGTTGTAAACGCCCTCGATTATTCCCATTCGTACCTTTACGGCGGTCATTTCGAGACGTTTTTTGAGTTCTTTGTCCATAAAAATTCCTCCTGTTAATTTTTAATTTATAGTTGATTTCATTTAAACCATCTTTTTAAACTGCCTACATGAGTGATAATTTTTGTAATAATCCTTTTTTCAAAAACTCCACTATTTCAGAGATTGCTCCGCTGTTATTGTCGCAGACGATTAAATCTGCACTACTCTTAACAATTTCTTCGGCATTCATGACTGCAACGCCTAAATCCGCCTGCTTGAGCATTTCGAGGTCGTTCATAAAATCACCCGCCGCAACGACATAACGGTTGCTTAAGCCCATGATTTCAAGCAGTTTCTTATATCCCGTACCCTTATTCGCGCCATAAGGAAGCATTTCATAAAAAATCGGTGCGGAGCGTACTAAATGTACGTTGTTAAAATTATTCTCTTTTGAGAATTTTATTAACTCGTCAATTTCTTCCGGCTCGCCTACGAATAGCGTTTTTATCCAGCTGTCAGGCGGGACATCGTCATAACTGCATCTAACGGGCTTCTTCGTCGCAAAGGCGAGATGCTCTTCCTCGCGCCTATTCGTACTTATTACATAAATCTCATCGTCCCTCAAAATCTCCAATCCGAGCCACGGGAACTCTTTATGAACAAGCTTTATGTACTCTTTCGCTTCATCGGGCAGATTACACCTCCACAAAAAGCGTTCTCGCTTAAAATCATATACTGCGGCACCATTAAATATGACAGCAGGAAAATTCAACTCAAGCTCTTCTGCGACCGCCCTTGCAAGGGAAACGCCTCGCCCCGTAGCGATAGTAAATATACCGCCGTTTTCTATAAGTTCACGAATTGCCGCTCTGTCTATATCAAGTACACGCTTATCATCGGTGAGCAATGTACCGTCGGCGTCACTTATAAGGAAGATGTTTTTTAACATTTAATCCCCTGTTCCCTCAACTGTTATATTACTTTCTGAAGGTAATCCCGAATCGCCTACAACAACCTCTTCAAATCGAAGGTTGTCAATAAAGCTCAAAATATCTTCCTCCTCCCCATGGGGAGTGCGAATATTTATATGGTATACATCTTCATAAATTGTCATTATTATCGCAGAAGAATATGGCTTACCGAGTACGTTTAAACCGCTCCAAAAATGATATTCAAACCGCGTACCGTCTTTTTCTGCTGAGCCGAAAGTATCACCGATGAAATGCTCGCGTGCCTCTTTTACATAATCGTCTAAACTAAGTTCGTTTTCATTATAAACCGTGCTTTTTGAAATAGAAATCTGTACATAACCTTCTTCGCCATACCGCTTTTTGAGTTCTGCACTTTTTATATAATAGAAATAAGCGCTCGTCTCTTTTTCACGGGTAATAACATACTCTCCGTATTCCTCAGTAAGTACGGGAATAATGAATATCTTATCATGCGGAGATTCGACAAACATAGAACCAAGGTCTTTTATCTCTTTTTTTTCCGTTGTCCCGAAGAAATTAATTGAACAAGATGATAAAAACAGAATTGTTACTATTACCGGAAAAAGTTTTGAATACCTACACCTACACATTGGCACTCTCCTTAGTAATTGGCGAGTAAATATTCTTTAATCTCATTCTCGCATTTATCGCAATAAATATTTGTGTTCCCTCTCATTATCATTTCATATATTTTCCCGTCTCCGATGTTATAGCCGCTGATACATAAGCCGTGTACCGTATCTCCGACTGCCCCGAATGTGTGGCTCATTTCGTGAAGTGCTATTTCAAAACGCAAAGCCGGCGTTATAGGCATTATAGACCAATTCACATAAGCCATTGTATATCTGTTACCGCCTACAAACTCAGCGATTCCGCCTCTGTTAAAGGTATTATGGTTTTGTCCCTCACAAACAACACCAACGAAGCACAGACATGTTACATGTCCCGTCCATGTCGCAACCTTTGTTTTTTCATTCACGGGAACTCCCTGCGGATATTCCATAGTTATATGTAGAGCGTTTTTACAATGATACGTGGTACTTGAAACTGCGTCACAAACCTCTTCGGGTAACAAATGCGAGCATTGAACATTTATCGGTTCCCCGCATGTGTCAGCAGGTGATGTGTATCTCACAGGGGTATTGCTATTTATTATCAGATTAAATTTTTTTGCCATGACACAATTCATGATGCTCTGAACTTCTTGTATCCGATTACGCGCCTGAGCGTAACCACCGCTTCTTTGGACATACCCTTGGTCAAAATAATTATCTACCTCTGCGTAATACATTCTGTCCGAAGCTTTTTCAAGAGCTGTTTCGCCTGTTGCCGAACCTTTTGATGAAGCCGGTAATACAACTACACTCATTACTATTATAAATGAAATGATTCTCTTTCTCATAATACCCCCGCCTTTTCATTGCTCTGCCGGTGTTATTGATGAATAACTGAGTTGTTTTAGCAGCTTTAAAAAATACTCCGGTAAATCACTTTCAAGTTCTATGTACTCACCGCTTCTCGGATGAACAAAACCCAATTTTGACGCATGGAGACATTGTCCGCAAAGCCATGAGGGAGTTCCGTTACCGTATACGTCGTCACCTAAAACAGGATGTCCTATATATGCCATATGTGTGCGGATTTGGTGGGTTCTTCCTGTTTCGAGCCGAATACGAAGATGCGTCGCTTTTCGGTAGTGCTTAACAACCTCATAATGTGTAACAGCGTTTCTCGGATTTGACCCGTTTACAGACATTTGTTTACGTTTTATTTTATGCCGACCGATAGGCGCATCAATCGTGCCGCACTCTGTTTTAATATTCCCGCTTACGACCGCCCTGTATTCTCTTTTGACGCTGTGTTCTTTAAGCTGTGCGGCAATTCGTGTATGTGTAAAATCGTTTTTAACGGCAAGCAATAAACCACTCGTGTTTTTATCGATTCTGTGAACAATTCCGGGGCGTATTTCACCGTTTATACCCGAAAGTGAATCCCCGCAGTGGTGCATAAGAAAGTTTACTAATGTACCGGAAGTGTTTCCGTGAGCAGGGTGAACAACGATTCCGCGCGGTTTGTTTACCACTAACAAATCATTGTCCTCGTAGACTATATCTATGGGGAGGTTTTCCGGAATTATATCCGTTTTGACCGCTTCGGGGATTTTTAGGGTTATTCTGTCCCCCGATTTTATTTTATAATTTTTAGAAATAAGCGAGTCGTTAACCTTACAATTTCCTGCTTCTATGAGATTGGCGGCGGCAGTACGAGTCAGGATTTCAACACTTTCGGATAAAAACTTATCAAGCCTGATTTCACTTTCTCGGGCGATTAGGTTTATTTCATTCATCCGCTTCCGACGCCTCACTTGAAGCTTTTAAAGGTTGCTTCTCATTTTCGTTTTCTCTTTTATTTTTCAGTTCTTCTCTAAACAAAGCAAAAACCGCTATAAAAGAACCCGTCACCGCACATATATCAGCAAAATTAAAAATAGCGAAATTTATAAACTCAATATAAATAAAGTCTATAACATAACCGTAAAAAGCGCGGTCAGCTAAATTACCCATGCCGCCTGAAGCAAGCAATATAAGCGCGGCATAAAGCAACTTGTTTTTAGTCTTGTCCGACATAAGAAATATCAGTACCCCGATTACAAGTAACCCCGATACAATAATCAGGAAAAGCCGTTGCCCTTGTAATATACTGAATGCCGCGCCTGTGTTTTGGACATATTTAAAACTCAGAATATTATTTCCGCCTATTTTTATAAGCGTAATCGAATCACCGAGTTCTAAAAAAGCTGTTATCAATTGCTTCGTAAACCTGTCGATACCGACAAGCAATATGATTGTAAGAAAGGTTAACAGCCGAGTCTTAATCTTTTCTTTTCGTGCAAAAGATTTCATTCTTTTATTACCCGCGAACATCTCTCGCAAAGCTCGCTTTCCGAGTCAACACTTTCCGAATAAATCCAACAACGAACGCATTTTTCTCCATCGGCTTTTTGGACAATTACTTCAAGCTCTCCATCGCCTTTTTCGTACTCGACCTTTGAAACTATAAACGCCGCCGCAAGCTCAGGGAGCAGTTCGGATAAATCTTCTCCCCCTTTTAATGTGACCTTTGCTTCGAGCGATTTTCCAATCACCTTTTCAGCACGCTTTTGTTCAAGTGCCGTCAGGACTAAGTCACGGATTTTTTGGATTTTAGCCCATTTCTCCACGAATTTTTCATCTGTAGCGACGCCTGTCTTTGCGGGCATTTGATTAAAAATCACGCTGCTTACATCATCTGACGAGAATTTCGGTAGTTCTGCCCAAATCTCATCTGCCGTGTAGCATAGAATGGGTGCTATTAACTTAGACAGCCCATGAAGTATGATAAACATTGAGGTCTGCGCACTTTTGCGTTCAATACCGTTTGTTTTTTCACAGTACAGTCGGTCTTTAATAATATCAAGGTAGAAATTCGACATATCGACCACACAGAAATTATTTATTGCGTGATATGCGAGGTAGAAATCAAGGTTTTCATAAGCGGTAAGAACTTTTTCAACCAAAGCATCGAAACAGGTTAACGCCCATTTATCAAGCTCGAACAAACCGTCTTTTTGAGCCATGTCAGCATCGGGGTTAAAGCCTCCTAAGTTACCTAATATAAACCTTGCCGTATTGCGGATTTTTCTGTATGTCTCCGAAACCTGTTTCAGTAAATCATCCGATACGCGGACATCCGAGTGAAAATCAAGAGAAGAAACCCAAAGCCTGAGTACGTCCGCGCCATATTTATTAACAATATATTCGGGAGGGATTACATTACCCTTAGATTTGTGCATCTCCTTCCCTTCGCCGTCTAAAATCCAGCCATTCACTGTTACGGCTTTATACGGTGCGCATCCGTACACGGCGACCGAGGTTAATAATGAAGATTGAAACCAACCTCTGAATTGGTCACTCCCTTCGAGATATAAATCTACAGGCCAACCTAATTCCGGACGCTGTCTGCAAACTGCGGCGTGCGAAACACCCGAATCAAACCAAACATCGAAAATATCCTGCTCTTTCTCGAAGCTCCCGCATCCGCACTCGCATTTTACTTCCGACGGAATAAACTCATCGGGACTCATAATGTACCATATATCGGAAGTGTTTTTTCTGAAAAGTTCTGAAACAGCTTTTATTGTACGCTCGTCGCATAACTCCTTACCGCAGTCTTTACAATAAAGTACGGGAATCGGTACTCCCCATCTTCTCTGACGCGAAATACACCAATCGCTTCTGTCGCGTACCATGTTCAGAATACGCTCCTGACCCCACGCGGGAATCCATTTCGTTTCATTGATTGCTTTTATAGTCTCTTCTCTGAACATACTCACGGCACAGAACCACTGGTCGGTTGCGCGGTATATAATAGGCTCGCGGCAACGCCAACAGTGCGGATAAGAGTGTGTAAACCTCGTAGTCATAAGGAGCAAATTCTTTTCCTTTAAATCAAGTGCGATGATTTTATTGGCTTCTTCCGTTGTTTTGCCTTCGATGTTCGCTCCTGCAATGGCGGTCATTCTGCCGTTTTCGTCAACGGGTACGATTATTTCAAACATACCTTTATAGGAATTACAAACCTCGTAGTCCTCAACGCCGAATCCGGGTGCAGTGTGAACACAACCCGTCCCGCTTTCGAGCGTGACATGTTCACCCGTAATCACAAAGCTCTTTCTCGGAAGAAACGGATGGGCTGTTTCAATAAGCTCAAGCTCACTGCCCTTAAACTCGCCGACAAGCGAGTATTTTTCGATTTTACACTCCTTTGCTACCTGCTCCGCAAGTTCTTTTGCGACAAGAACACAGTCGCCGAAAGAGGGATTTTCCTCGTCCTCTATTTTAAGAAAAGTATAGTCATAATTAGGACCGAGAGAAATTGCGAGGTTTCCCGGAAGCGTCCATGTCGTTGTCGTCCAAATCAATACATATGTCTTGTCTTTGTCAATGCCCGTTATCTCAGAGAATTTCCCTTTACCGTCGGTTATGGGGAATTTTACATATATTGAGAAGCACTCGTCTTCTTCGTATTCAATTTCAGCTTCTGCGAGAGCGGTTTTACAATCGGCACACCAATGAACGGGCTTTAATCCTTTATAGATATATCCCTTTTTATACATTTCGCCGAAAATCTCAACCTGCTTTGCCTCAAAGTCGGACGCAATCGTGAGGTATGGTTCATCAAAGTCGCCCCACGCGCCGAGCCTTTTTTGCTGCTCCTTTTGTCTGTCAAGGAATGAAAGCGCGTAATCGCGGCAATACTTGCGAATCTCGGAAACTTCGACCTTTTTATTGTCGATGCCGAGTTCTTTAAGAGCGCGTAACTCTATAGGCAGACCATGACAGTCCCAACCCGGAACAAAGGGGGTATAAAACCCTGTCATAGCCTTAAATTTAACGATTATATCTTTTAATACCTTATTCAGAGCATGACCCATATGAATATCACCGTTCGCATATGGAGGTCCGTCGTGAAGAATGTATTTTGGTTTTTCTTTATTTTTATCCGCGAGTTTATAATAGAGTCTTTCATCTTCCCATTTTTTTAACATTAGGGGTTCACGTTCCGGTAGGTTCGCCCTCATGGGAAAATCTGTTTTAGGCAGATTAAGGGTGTTGTTATAGTCTTTTTGATTCTGTGCCATTTGTCATTCCTCTTTTTGTTTCTCTTTGTTTTAGCCGCAGGGCGTTGGGGCGGATATTTAATCCACCCCTAAGCTGTACGGGGTTTTATTTCGCGTATGCTGTCATGCTTCCGCAGACGTCACAATAACGGGCATCGTCGGGGTAAATGAACCCGCTTTTGTTAAAGCCGCAATCGCTGTTTGTGCAAATGTTTTTGCCGTAATTCGGGTCATTGAAGGATTCCGGTAATTCTGTTCCGCATCCGAGACAGAATTTCGATTCTACCCTGTAGGATTCCTTCCCGCAGTTGTTGCAGGTTTTTAATGCTTGCATAGTCGTCTCCTTTCAGCGTTGATTTGTTTTCAACGCAAGACAGATGTTTGTTTCTTTTTATTTTAACGCGGAGGTTTTGCTCTCCGCGTTAAACATAATTTATTTGTTTTTACGGTTTTTTCCGAACTCTAAAACCTCACGCTCTTTAGCCGCACTTTGTGACTTTTTAAAGAACGGGGCGTTCGCGCTTTCTGAGCTTTCGTTTCCCTTTTCGGAAGCGTCATCTGAAGCGGAAAACTCTTCAACATCGGTTTCAGCACCATCGTCTGCTTCTTCTTCGTCGAACACGGGCTCGAAGTTTATTTCGGTAGTAAGGTCGGTTAAAAAGCCTTCCTCCATACTCACCTCAAAAGAGGTCGCCTGCTGTTCGTCCTTTACCTGATTTTCAAACTCCTCATAAAGCGCATCGCCTGTGTCGTCAGAAGATTTACCGTTTGACGATTTTTTATTCGATGAAGATGCTTTTTGTGAAGGTTCATCATTATTTTTGACTGCGGGTTTTTTTAGTGTAACATTTTTTTCTTTTTGATACTCTATGAGCGTTTTAGCAATAAATTCATTCTCGCAAGCCTCGGGTAATGCTTCAATAATACCCGTAACACGCCCGAAATCTTCTAAAATCTTTTGTCTGAAACGCACAACCTCGTTTTTTGTTTTTGTAAGAACTTCCTTGTTCATATCGAGCCTGTTTTTATACTCTTCTTCCATCTTTTCAAGTTTGGCAGAAGCCTCGTTCTCGACTCTTTTTGCCTCATCGTTTGCATTCTTTAAATTCTCATCTGCTTCTTCTTTCAGCTTTGTACTCTCGCTCCTCGCATCGGCAAGCATTGTATCGGATTTATCCCGTGCTTCTTCAACTATTTTCTTCGCTTTTTCTTTTGCCTCTGCTATGGTTGCGTTACCCTGCTTCTGAGCACCGAGCATAGCTTCTTTTATTGCGTCTTCGTCATCACGATACTCACGAACCTTATCTGCGAGTACCTCTAACTTTTTCTCCAAATCGCGGTTGTCCATTTGAAGCTGTGAAAACTCGGCGGCTATTTCCTTTAAAAACTCGTCAACCTCGTCCGGTTTATATCCGTTAAACCCTCTGTCGAATTTTCTTGAAGAAATTTCCTTAGCGTTCATTTTTTCTTTTTCCTTTCATGCCCTTCTATGGACATACCATAATTTTACCCCTACGGCAATCAGAACAAATCGGAAGAGCTTTCGAGCTCTTCTATCGTGTCGCCTGAAATCTCAACATTGAATGGAACTATCATGTATGTAGTGTTTGAGATTCTTTTTAAATCTCCGTCACCGGCATACGCCACGCCGCCCAGAAAATCAATAAGGCGGTTCGCTACGTCTTTATTGGTGTTTTCAAGATTTAACACGATTGTCTTCTTGTTTTTAAAATGGTCGGCAATTTCCGCCGCCTCGCTGTACTTTTGCGGTTTGAACACAATTACCTGTAAATGCGTCGTCGCGGCTATCGAAAGAACCTTGCTGCTGCTCGCTTTCGAGTTATAGCCATATTCCTCGTTATAACGCGAGTTCGACACTGTGGGAGTATCATCGACGAAACCTGTATTGTCTTCGTCTTCGTAGGGAGTTACTCCCGTGACTTTTCTTAAAACGTCTCCAAAACCCATTTTTCATGATTCCTTTCTGTTTTCATTTTTACTCTTTGTTTTTGTTTGTGCCTTTTATCTGCTTCCAAACAAGGCGCTACCTATTCTAATCACATTCGCGCCGTGTTTTATTGCCGTAATGTAATCTCCGGACATTCCCATCGAGAGCGTATCGAACTCGTTTGAGTTTCTTACTTTTGCTCTCGTATCAAGATATAGCCTTTGCATCTTGTGATATACTTCCTCTTTAGCGTCAAACGGCGGAATCGCCATAAGACCGCGCAACCGTATATTCCCGAACTCCTGCGCCTGCTCTGCCAAATCGAATAGCATATCTGCCCGAACCCCGTGCTTTGACGATTCATCTCCGATATTAACTTCTATAAGCACATCTGCCGTAAGGTTAAAACTTGCCGCTCTCTTATCAATTTCTGACAGTAGTTTTACGGAGTCAGCCGATTGAATGACGCTTACCTTATCAATTATATACTTAACTTTGTTATTTTGCAAGCCCCCAATGAAATGAATTTCACATTTTTTTGCGTAAAAAGGGTATTTTTGCAAAAATTCCTGCACTCTGTTTTCGCCAATTAGGTCAATTCCAAGCGAGATTGCATAGTTGACGCTCTCGTGCGAAACACTTTTTGTCACAGCCATTAGGCGAACTTTGTCTTTTCTCCCGTAGGTTAAACAAGCGTTTTTAATATTCTCGGTTATTACGGTATAGTTTTCAGATATATGATTCATTGCACAATTTTCCCGTCATATAAATCTCTGCCTCTAACAACAACATTGTCGTAAAGTGAAATATAACCAACCACATTCGTGGTATCTTCAACAAGAAAATAATCGCTCTCTGTTATAATCACCCTTATCCGCTTAAAAGTGAGTTCTGCACCGTTCTGCACATAGACGCCTTGTTCATCTTTATCGTTTATATGAACCGCAGAGGTTGGTATTCGTATACCCCTGAAACTGTCAAGCACTATGCTAAATTGTGAAACTCTGCGAGATGCAAATTCCGGTGTTAATATATCGCACTCGAAAACAAATATGCTCGTCCCATCGTCAAGCTTAGTACGTCTTATTATTGTAGCGGGAAAGGTTTGAGAATTTCCGCCTGTTCTAAAATCTATAGTCAGATTCTCATATAGCGAATCTGCCCGCGAGTCATCGAGAATACCTACAAAACGCCACTTATATCCGTCTATCATCTTACCGACAATACCATCGCCTATTTCAAGTCTCGGCTCTTTTATTATATCTTCTATATCGGTTTTTCCGAGCAGTGTGGCTGAATCAATTTTTAACTGTCCTTCATAACCGTCAACCACGCTCACAAAATATCCCGCTTCGTCTATGACGAGTTCGCGAACATCTGTATTCATTTGTGTACGAAGAGCCGAAATCTCAGCCTCTAATCTGCTTATCTGAGCTATATAATTGATTTCATCTCCGCGAAGTATCAGTTTTTTGCAATTTAGGGATATGTAGTTATTCTTATGAGATGATACGTTGCTGTAGTCACCCGCATTGACTTGTGCGAGAAAGCTCGTGTGCTGGTTGGATATTTGACTTATATACGATTCAAGCCTTGATGTGTCTGCGGTAGACAACTCTTGAGCCTCTTCAAGCAAAAACACACGCTGAGTAAGCTCGTCTATTCGCCGCCCGAGCAGTATGTCGTTTACGCTCTTGTATCTTAATGCCACCACTGAATTTCTGCCTATCTTTGCGCCGTCGGCATGTATATAAGAGATAACATCCGTTCCGCTGTACCTCACTAACTTTTCGTTACGAACATGCACGCCTTTAAATGTTACGGTTTCAGAGGTGTTATAAATCATGGCGGTTTCAGTTCGCAGAGGGCTGTAAAAATAGATGTAAAACTGACTGACGACCGTTATAACAAAGAACAAGCCGAGCAATGCCCAGATTATTCTGAGTGTGATTGTGGTTTTTTTGACTGTGTTTCTCTCACTCATTCTTCATTTACTGCGCTTCGGTTTCTTCTTTATCAAAAACATCGAAAACCGATATGGACTTAAGCGGAGTTATTGTCGAAATAGCGTGTTTATAAATCATGTTCTGCTTTCCGTCAGTATCAAGAATGACGATATAACTGTCAAAACCCCTGACAGTCCCTTTGAATTGAAAGCCGTTTGTGATGTAAATGGTTACGGGTATGCGTTCTTTCCTTGCTTGATTCAAGAAAACATCTTGCAAATTAATGTCCTTAGCCATTTCCTTTTTCCTTTCTTTTGGGCGAACTGACAACATTTTGATAATTATAACATAAATAAGCCGCCGTGTCAACTAAAAATATTAAGTTCTTTTGCAGTTCTTTTGTATTGATTCTTCAATAAGGCTTTGAGCCTTTCTTAACGCCTCCTCAAAAAACGCCGATTCGTCATTATACTCTGTACCGAGCATGTGCATCCTCGGCTCCTTTTTAAACCATGTTAACTGCCTTTTAGCATAGTTTCTGGTGCTTTTCTTTAACTCATCGACACAATCAAAAAGCTCTGCCTCGCCTTTCAAATACGGTAGAAGCTCCTTATAACCAATCGCCTGTATTGAAGTCGCGGACGCCGAAAAGGCGTTCGGGAGAGCATCAAAATATTTTCTTGCTTCCTCAACAAGCCCCGCTTCAAGCATTAAATCCACTCTTTTGTTAATCCTTTCATAAAGCCGTTCACGCGGAAGGTCGATTTGAAGCATTAGAGGCTCGTAGGGTGACGGCGTAAGGCGGCTTTCGTGTTTTAATCGGCTCATCGTTTTTCCCGTGACATGAAAAACCTCTAAAGCGCGGATTATGCGCTTTATATTGTTCGGGTGAAGCTCTGCCGCTGTTTCAGGGTCATTTTCACGTAGCTTTTCGAGCAAAAACTCCGCTCCCTCTTGCTTTTTTAATTCCTGCATTTTAAAACGGAAGTCGGCATCGGCTTTAATTTCAGGGAAACAAATATTATCTACGAGTGAACTGATATACAGCCCTGTACCGCCGACGATAACAGGAAGATTCCCCCGCTCTGCCGTTTCTGCGATTTTTATTCTCGCCGCTTCTACATATTCGGCTACTGAAAAAGATTCATGCGGTTCTAAAAAATTAATCAGATGATGCTTTATCCCGCGAAGCTCTTCTTTTGTCGGCTTTGCGGTCGCTATATCCATTTCCTTATAAATTTGCATAGAGTCAGCACCTATTATTTCGCCGCCGAATATTTCGGATATTCTTACGGCGAGTGCGGTTTTTCCCGATGCTGTCGGTCCGCAGACGACTACTGTGAATATTTTTCCTGTGTCTTTCACTATTTTTCAAGCTCTCCCAAAATTTTTCTCAATCTCTCTGCGGTTTATGGTTGTAATTATTGGTCTGCCGTGAGGGCAAAATCTTATACTTTTATCATTCCATACAGTGTTTGCGAGTGTTTCCAAATCGGAAATTAAACTCTTGTCTCCTGCTTTCATAGATGATTTACAGGCAATTCTGTGCAAAACCTCATTAAAAATGCCTTCTGTACCGATTTCTGAGCCATTGCTCTCGGCGAAAATCTCCGCCACCTCGTGTAAAACCGCTTCAACATCGCTTCCCGTCAACACCGCAGGAAGCGCGATTATCTCTATAACATAATTATCAAGCGGAATTATCTCAATTCCTGAATCTAACAGAACCTCGCGTCCTTGCCTCAGGGCGTCATAACACCGCATATCAAACGTCATAAAAATACTTTCGGCAAGAAGCTGTGACGAAGAAGTAAGTTCTTTCTTCAAAACCTCAAATCGTATACGTTCATGTGCGGCGTGTTTGTCAATCATGACGAGATTCTCGTCTTCCTCGCATATAATATAGGTTTTCCAGAGTTCGCCTATTATACGAAGACGGTACGGGTTTGGGGTTTGCGATATTTCGGGGGGTGGTCTTTCAATATGTACGCTTGACGAGACGCGTTCTGTAATAGGTATACTCACGGCGGTGTGTTCCGAAATCGGCGTTTCGGAAATGGTCGGTAGTTCTTCACTCTCTGCCGTGAGCGGTTTGTTTACTATAAATTCTGCGACACTCGCGTTTAGCGTGGGCGTCAATACTTGTTGATGAGCCGATTTTTCTGTAGAACTTGAAGATTCCGAGAACAAAGCGGGGCGGTATTCGGGCATTTTTATTTGGGCTTCTTTAACATTTTGTGCATTTAAAAGCGCGTTCTTAACAGCAAAATAAACCATGTCGAAAACTGCGTTTTCATCTGAGAATCGGACTTCAGTCTTGGCGGGGTGTACATTGACGTCTACCTCGCGCGGGTCAATCTCAGCCACAAGGACACATGCGGGGTATTTTCCCGTCGGTATACAGCTTTTATAGGCTTCTTCCAACGCCGCCATTATTTTTAGTGATTTTATAGGACGAGAGTTAACAAAGAAATACTGCATTGTCCGATTTCCTCTGCAAAAAAGAGGCGAGGACACAAATCCGCCGATTTTAACGCCCTGCCCCGAAAACTCTACGGGAACAAGACTTGCCGCGAACTGCTTCCCGAAAACCGAGTAAATTGCGGAATAAAGTTTCCCGTCTCCCGCCGTAATTCGTACAATTTTATTGTCCCTGATAAACCTGAATGATATGTGAGGATGCGCCAAAACTAATTTATCCACAACAGCCGCAACCGCATTTGCCTCAGATATATCTTTTTTAAGAAATTTAAGTCGGGCGGGGGTGTTATAAAAAAGCTCACGTATTATGATAGTAGTACCATCAGGGCAGCCTGTTTCAATATGGCTTATCTCTTCACCGCCGCCTATCCTGTAAAGCGTCCCTGTTTTTTCTTCGGGACGTTTTGTCAGCATTTCTATTTTTGAAACCGCCGCCACGCTTGCGAGCGCTTCTCCTCGAAATCCCATTGTTACTATACTTTCAAGGTCTTCTTTATTTAATGTCTTACTTGTGGCGTTGCGCAGAAACGCTTTTGGGGCTTCGGAAAAAGCTAAGCCTGTTCCGTCGTCGCTCACGCGCATAAAGCTCACGCCGCCGCCCATAATCTCAACAGTCACAGACTTCGCACCCGCATCAACGCTGTTTTCAACAAGCTCTTTTATTACGCTTGCCGGGCGTTCAACTACCTCTCCCGCGGCAATGAGTTCAGCGACGTGTTTGTCTAAGATGTTTATTTTGGGCATTTTTTACCTCTTATTTGAAATTTGTTGATTTAGCAGTATTTATATTATCTGAACTCCTCGTTGTTTTCGTAGGGCGCGATGTCCTCATCGCGCCGCAATCAGCAGATGTTTCGTGTTTTTCACGGCGTGATGTCCTCATCGCGCCGCAATCAGCAGATGTTTCGTGTTTTTCTCGGCGTGATGTCCTCATCGCGCCGCAATCAGCAGATGTTTCGTGTTCTTCACGGTGTGATGTGGACATCACGCCCTACAACATAAATATTAAACATTTATTTTACAACTCCTTTTTAAGCTCCGAAAGAACCTGTAACGCCCCAATTGGTGTAAGCGCGTTTATGTCAAGGGCGCGGAGCTTATTGATAACCCCCTCACGCGCAAGAGAAGTAAAATCAATCTGTGTTTCAATCTCTTCCTTCTCGCGCAACTCTGTTTCAAGCTCTATTTTAGAATTTCTCTCCATAATTTTTAATGAGTTTTTCGCGCTGTTAATAACCTTTTCGGGTACGCCCGCAAGCTTTGCCACTTCTATTCCGTAACTGTCATCAACGCCGCCCTCGACGATTTTATGCAAAAAGTGCAGTTCGTCACCGTGCTTTGACGCCGCCGCGCTGAAATTTCTTATTCCGCTGTTTGCACGTTCAAGTGAAATTAGCTCGTGATAATGGGTGGCGAAAAGACTCTTACAACCTGTTTTATTATTAATGTATTCGGCAACGGCTTTAGCGATTGAAATGCCATCAAATGTAGACGTACCGCGTCCGATTTCATCAAGGATAACGAGGCTTTTCTTTGTCGCATTTTTAAGAATCTCAGCCACTTCGGTCATCTCTACCATAAAGGTAGATTGCCCCGCCGTAAGGTCGTCGCTCGCACCCACCCGCGTGAAAACCTTATCTACCACGCCGATTCGCGCAGACTTTGCAGGAACAAAGCTACCCATCTGCGCCATAATCGTAATTAGTGCGACCTGACGCATAAAGGTCGATTTCCCCGCCATATTCGGACCTGTTATAATTAGCATACGATTTTTCTCTGAGTCAAGGTAAACGTCGTTAGGTGTAAATACGCCGCCTTTCAATACTTTTTCAACAACCGGATGCCTACCGTCTTTTATTTCTATAATATTCAGGGCGGATATTTCGGGACGAACATAATTGTTTTCGGCGGCAGAGACCGCAAATCCGCACAGCACATCAAGCACAGAAACAGCCTCGGCGGTTTTTTGTGCTATTTCGAGCTTTGTTTTTATAAACTCTGTTACTTCGGTAAAAATTTCCGCTTCGAGTGCTATAATTTTATCATTTGCACCGAGGATTTCGTTTTCGATTTTTTTGAGTTCTTCGGTTATGTAGCGTTCTCCGTTGGTCAGTGTTTGCTTCCTTATATAGTGCGGCGGTGCGGAATCTGTATTGCTCTTTGAGATTTCGATATAATAACCGAATACACGGTTATAGCCGACTTTCAGATTCTTTATTCCCGTGGCTTTTCTCTCGCGTTCTTCGAGTGCGGCGAGAATGTCTTTATTATTCTTTGTTATAAGCCGCAGACCGTCAAGCTCCTTGTTGTAACCGTCATTTATATATCCCCCGTCTTTAGTGAGTGCGGGTGGTTCGTGTTTTATTGCATTTTCGACAAGTGCCGCAACATCGGACATAGAGAAAATTCTCTCGTTTAACTTTAAAAGAAGCGGAGCCTTAAACTGCGCTAAAGCCTGCTTCAATTCGGGAATTTTTCTGCATGTATTCCCAAAAGAATATACATCACGAGGGGTCGCCTTGTTATACACAATGCGGGTCATAAGCCTTTCAATATCGTAAACGCTGTCTAAAGAAGTACGTATATCGCCGCGCCCTACCACATTTTTAAAAAGCTCATCAACCGCTTCAAGACGGCGCAGAATCCGTGTATGGTCAGTCAAAGGACGCTCAATGAACTGCTTTAAACGTCTTCTGCCCATAGAAGTACGGGTACGGTCAAGTACCCACATAAGAGTACCGCCTTTCTCTTTACCGCGCATGTTTTCGACAAGCTCAAGATTTCTCCGCGCCGTCAGACCCAAATCCATGAAATTTCCGCCGCCGTGCATATTGAGCGTGGTGAAACGAGGTACGTCATTCAGGTGGGTTTTCTTTATGTAGTTTAATAATGCGGCAATTGCACCCGCCGCAAGCGGGTTTTCCGAAATAATTTCCAAAGGAATAAACTCATGGTTTTTTAAAATATCTATATTAAACTCTTCCTCTGTCAGCGTTTCACCCACGCACTCCGGTATTTTAGTCTTTATAAAATTCCCCACGCTGAGAAGCGACATAAGCTCATAATTAAAAAGCACTTCGACAGGCATAAATCGCGATATTTCTGTTATAAGCTCCTCTTCGATATTCTTTCCGCTTTTCTCAAAAGCGTTAAGCTCACCCGTGGATAAATCGGCGAAAACCGCGCCGCAGGCGGCGTTTGCTCCGCGAGGTTCCCCTTTCATATAAAAACAGGCGATAAAATTATTCGTCCCTGCATCGAGCATAGCGTCTTCTATTAATGTTCCCGCTGTCACGATTCTTGTTATCTCGCGTTTCACGAGTCCTTTACCTGTCACATCACCGATTTGCTCGCATATCGCCACCTTGTGACCTTTTTCAATCAGCCTTTTTATATAGTTTTCAGCGGCGTGATAAGGTACGCCGCACATAGGGGTTTCAGCGCGGCTTGTAAGGGTAAGCTCAAGCTTTTTTGATATTTCTACCGCGTCATCAAAAAACATCTCATAAAAGTCGCCTAATCTGAAAAAGACGACATAATCCTTGTATTTTTCTTTGATTTCGCAGTATTGCCTTAGCATAGGGGTTAAATTTTCTTTGTTCATTATTTTATACCGAGCCTTAATCTGTATGAAAAATTATATTAATATCAACTACCCGCATCCCCCGCAGCTTCCGCATCCGCTCCCGCAACCTCCGCTTTGCGGTTGACAGGTGTCAGGGTCGTCGCCTTCGCAACACATGGCGATAATCTGATTAATTTTATTTATCATTAAATCAAATCCGCCTTTAGCCTCTGTATAGGCTCTCATGTTCTCGTTTGTCATTATTTGCTCGTAGGTTTCACGCATTTTTGAATTAAGCTCTTCTATTTTGCTTTGATTCTTGTCGCTCTCGCTTTTTGAAACCTCCATAGTCAGATTCTCGCGTTGCAGATTAAACTCGCCGATAAGATTTTGAAGCCCCTCATCCGCATCGTTTTTCTCTTTTGCCGCAAAATACGCCTTAAAGCGTTCGTCCGCTTGAATAACCTTTCCGAGTTCTCGCGCTGATTTAATTGCGTCCATTTGTTTTTTCTCCTTAGTTTTTATTATTTTTTATAAATTACCAATCAATGCCCACGGGAGCGATTTCGTTATTTTTACATCTGCGAATTTTCCCTGCATTTCAGATGTACCTCCCAAAAAATCGACGATTATACCCTGCTTGCTTTTACCTGTGAGAAGCGCGGGGTCGCTTCTTCCCTGCCCTGTACAAAACACGCGCAGAGTCTTTCCGATAAACCTCTCATATGAACGCTCGCCTATTTTATTTTGCACTTCGAGCAGTTCTTTAAACCATTCCGATTTTTCCTCGGCTGTAACGGGGTCATCCATGTTCGCCGCCGCCGTTCCCTCCCGCTTACTATATATAAAGGTATAGGCAGAATCAAATCCGATTTTTTCCGTTAAGTCGAGCGTCTGCCGAAAGTCTTCGTAGTTTTCGCCCGGAAAACCCACAAGTATATCTGTGGTTAGCGATATATCGGGAATTTTCTCTTTTGCATAAAGAGCGAGTTCCATATAACTCTCGCGGGTATAGCCCCTGTTCATCAGCGATAAAATACGATTGCTCCCCGACTGTACGGGTAAATGCAAATGCCGCGATATTTTACGGCTTTGTGCAATAAAGTCAATCAGCTCCCTTTTACAATCCTTGGGGTGGCTCGTCATATAACTGATTACGAATTCGCCGTCGAGTTCATCAAGCTTTTGTAAAAGTCCCGTGAAATCAATCTTTTCATCTGTGTTTTTCCCGAAGCTGTTCACATTTTGACCGAGCAGCAGTATATCTCTTCGACCTTCGTTTATTAAGGCTTTTACCTCTCGGACTATATTATGGGCGGTACGTGATACCTCGCGTCCCCTCACAAGCGGAACAACACAATAGGTACAAAAATTGTCACAACCGTTCATTATCGGAACATTGGCTGAAAATTTACCTTCGCGCAGAGGTTTTATTTCTTCTATAAACTCGCCTGCCGCCTCGCCTATATGGATGTTCGCACCCTTTTTTACCGTAACTGCCGCCTTTTTTATTATCTCCGGAATAGAGCTAATTATGTTGGTACCCGCTATTGCGTCAATGAAAGGAAATTTTGCTTTAAATTTCTCGGCTGTATGCAGTTGTTGGGTCATGCAACCGCAGAGAATTATTATTAAATCGGGTTTTTCCTCTTTCAGTTTTTTGAGTTCCCCCACATTGCCGAAAACTCTCTGTTCAGCGTTTTCGCGTACAGCGCAGGTATTAAATATAATTAGGTCGGCGTCTCCCGTATGGAAGGTCAAGGTATAGCCCATAGACGAAAGAAGTCCCGTGATTTTCTCGCTGTCGGCAAAATTCTGTTTACAACCGTATGTCCTTACATACGCTTTTTTTGTGTTTTTTAAATTTTCCATTCTCTAATTGTATAATCTTTTGAGAGAAAAGTCAATAAAAAAATGTATTCTGTCCGCAAAAAACGGCAATTTTTTCATTCTTCATGTTTTATAATGAATGTATGGTCTACACAAATGTTATTTACATAGATACACTTATCATCATCAACCTATACATCAACTTCTTTATTATAAGGGCGTGCGGGGTCTTTCTTCACCGTAAAACAAGTACTATACGCTGTCTTTTCGGAACCGTTATCGGCGGACTCTCATCGCTTGTGATTCTGCTTCCGCCTCTGCCTGCACTTGCCGAAACGGGAATTAAACTTCTCATCGGTTCAGTTCTCATATTAATTATTTTTGAGCTTCACGGTTTTAAAGAGTTAATTAAAAACGTACTTGTCTTTTTTGTGATTAACGTCCTGTTCGCAGGGGTTATGCTGTTTCTCAGCCTGTTCGCGTCGCCCCGGGGGATGATTTATAATAACAGTACGGTTTATTTCGACATATCGTTTATGGCTCTGCTGATTTTTACGGCGGCGGCGTATTTTGTAATCCGCGCTTTACGTTATTTTCTCGATGTAAAATTCAATGCGGAAAAAATATATCGGATTACATTTTATTACGGCGGAGAAATCCGCGACCTGAAGGGGTTTGCCGATTCGGGTAACACTTTGACGGATTTTTTTACCGGCTTACCTGTCATCGTCTGCGATAAGATTGTATGCACTGACCTGTTCCCCGATTTAACATTCGACAGCTTTGAGAACGTAAAAGGGCTGCGCTTGCTCCCGTATTCTACAATAAACGGAAGCGGAATTATCCCTGTTTTTAAGCCCGACAGTGTTACAATAAATAAAAAAGAGGTCGCCGCACTTATCGGGATTTCAAAAGAGTCCTTCAACAAAAGCGAAATAAACGCTATATTCAATCCTAAATTATTATTTTAAAGACTAAAATTAAAGAAAGGCTGTGGGGTAAAATGAACGATTTACAGACGGTTTTGCAACACCTTTTATGCAAAATCAGAAAAGCAAAGGAGAAGGAAGGCGCAGGTATTTATTACATAAACGGGGCGGAATCTCTGCCGCCGCCGCTCTCTAAAGAAGAGGAGGAGGTTGCGTTTCGTCAGCTTGAAACTGATTTTAACACCGCACGCGAAACACTGATTGTTCATAATTTAAGGCTCGTGGTTTATATCGCAAAAAAATTCGAGTCCACCGGAATCGGAATTGAAGACTTAATCTCAATAGGTACAATAGGGCTTATTAAGGCAGTCAACACCTTTAGCCCCGTAAAGAATATAAAGCTCGCCACATACGCATCCCGCTGTATCGAAAACGAGATTCTCATGTTTCTCAGAAAAACAGGCTCGCAGAAATACGAGATTTCAATAGACGAGCCGTTAAATATTGACTGGGACGGGAATGAGCTGCTATTGTCTGATGTACTCGGAACCGAAAACGATATAGTCAATGTGAATATAGAAAACGAGGTTGAACGCGACCTGCTTCTCTCGGCAATCGCACGTCTCGGAAACCGCGAAAAGCAAATCATGGAAATGCGTTTCGGGCTTATTGACGGTCTTGAACGCACCCAAAAAGAGGTCGCGGATTCAATAGGCATTTCACAAAGCTATATCTCGCGCCTTGAAAAGCGGATTATTAAACGCCTTCGCAAGGAATTAGAGCGGCTTTGCAGCTAACGCCTCAACCACGAATTTCATTGCGGTCTTTTCTGTGCCGTCGATTTCGATATTAACGAATGCGGGTCTGCATACTAAATCGAGGCTGTTTTCTTCGGTGTAAACCCTCGCAATAGCAATTGACTTAACCGCCTGGTTAATTGCACCCGCGCCGACCGCTTGAATTTCCACTATTTTCTTTTCCCGTGCGACCGCCGCAATAGCACCCGCTACGAGCTTAGGCACAGAACGTGCCGATACCTTAATTAATTCCATTTTTACGTCCTCCTTAAATCATGTCACATCGTTTTGCTTATCCGTACTATTGACTTTGCTTTTCCGCTTTTTTCGTCAATTTCTATAAGAACCGCATTTATATCATGTGTTCCCTCTGCCAGAATATATTTTTGGGGATAGTAACATAAAAATCTCTTGATTATTATATCTTTTTCAACCCCCAGGACAGAATCATGCGGACCTGTCATACCCACATCGGTTATATACGCTGTGTGAGTGTCCATTATTTGCTCATCGGCTGTCTGGATATGCGTATGAGAGCCGAGTACCGCGCTGACCCTGCCCGAAAGATAATAGCCCATCGCTTTTTTCTCGGCAGTCGCCTCGGCATGGAAATCTACGATAATATTCCGAGTCTCGATATCTTTAAGAATCGTATCAACGCAATTAAAGGGATTGTCCGCCGGGGTCATGAACATGATTCCGGCGAGATTTATTACCGCCGCAGAAAAATTTCCCCTGTCTATTATACATACTCCGCGACCCGGCGCATCACTGCCATAATTCGCAGGACGCAGTACAAAAGAATTTTCTCTGTACATATCATCCATATCCCGCCGTTTAAAGCAATGATTTCCCGTAGTTATCACGTCCGCTCCCGCATCAAAAAGCAGATTTGCGGAATTTGGTGATATGCCGTTACCGTCAGCGGAATTCTCGCCATTTACTATTACTAAGCCTTTACCTAACTCAAGCTCTCGTTTAAAACTCGGCAAAAAGCCGCAGAGAGCCTCCGACGCACCTCGCCCCACAACATCCCCGATAAAAAGAATCTTCATGTCTTAAATATTTGCTTTCCTCTTGATTTACTTTGATTATAACATAGTTTTTAAGGTTTGTCAAATAATGTTAATAAATAAACACTTTTTCTGATAAAACCCGTCCGAGATAAGGCATACCCGACACATTAACAAAAAACCGTTGACGTGTCGGCTTTTTTATGCTATACTTATTTTATAGTATGGGGTAGAAGGGCTTAAAAAAAATAATGAGAGAGACAAAAAGAATCGGCTTGTTAGATGAAATACGGGGCTTTGCTATTATTTGCATGGTCGTGTATCATTTTATGTTCAGCCTTAACAATTTTTATAATGTTGACGTCCCTATTTTTTTTGAAGACTGGTTTGGTGTGATACGTAACATCTTTGCGGGAGCTTTTATTTTTATATCGGGTTGTGTCTGCCGCTTTTCTCGTAATAACCTAAAGCGCGGGGTACAGTGCTTTTTCCTCGGAATGTTGATTACTTTCGTAGTCGCCTTTGCTCAACCTGATTTTCCTATTTATTTCGGGGTTCTGCACCTCTTGGGGATAAGCATGATTATTTTCGCACTTTCTGAACCGTTCTTTGATTTCGTTCCTCCTCTTGCAGGTATTATTATTTTCGGCTTTTTATTCTTCTTCCTTTTTAATGTACCTCATATTACTTATGCCGACAGAATGGTTCAAAATTATGGTTATATAGGTTTTAAGGGTTTTTTCGAGGTATACTTACCCGATACCTTATATAAAACGGCTGTGCTTTTTCCTTTGGGTTTTCCGAAAGCATGGTCAAATTTCAGCGACTATTTCCCGCTTATACCGTGGTTCTTCCTTTTCGGGGCGGGTAGCTTCTTTGGCGTTTATGTGCGTGAAAACGCTCTGCCCCGCTGGTTTTATAAAACGCGGGTAGGTTTCTTAGCGGCGACGGGACGGCATACGATTTGGATTTATTTACTTCATCAGCCGATTATTATTGCAATTTTGAATTTTGTATTTAAGGATTAAACAGAGAAAGGATATTCAAGACAAATGAAAAAAACAGGTTTAAACGAACTACGTGAAAGTTATCTTTCTTTTTTTGAGAGTAAAGACCATCTGCGCCTTCAAAGCGCGCCTTTAGTACCAAAAGATGATAACTCTATACTGTTAATCAATGCGGGAATGACGCCGTTGAAAAAATATTTTACGGGACTCGAAGAGCCGCCGCGAAGACGTGCCGCATCCTGTCAGAAGTGCATACGCACACCCGATATTGAAAATGTCGGGCTGACGTCTCGTCACGGCACTTATTTTGAAATGCTCGGAAACTTTTCTTTCGGGGATTATTTCAAAAAAGAAGCCTGCTCCTGGGCATGGGAATACTTTACGAAAATACTCGAAATACCCGAAGACTTATTATGGATAAGCGTTTTTGAAGAGGACGATGAGGCGGCACAAATCTGGACTGAAGAAGTAGGCGTAAAACCTGAACGTATAGTACGTTTCGGCAGAGCCGATAATTTCTGGGAGCATGGAAGCGGACCCTGCGGTCCTTGTTCGGAGATTTACTTTGACCGCGGAATAGAACATGGTTGTAAACCGGAAAATACCGCATGTAAAGTCGGCTGTGACTGTGACCGTTATATCGAAGTCTGGAACCTCGTTTTCACCCAGTTCGACAGTGATGGTAAAGGGAATTACACACCTCTCGCTTCAAAAAATATTGACACGGGTATGGGGCTTGAAAGACTCGCCTGCGTAATGCAGGGCGTAGATAACCTTTTTGAGGTCGACACTGTGCGTAATATAATGCAGAGGGTCTGCGAAATCACAGGTAAAAAATACAAAGAAAACCCAAAAGACGATATATCAATAAGAATAATAACCGACCACATTCGTTCAACCACGTTCATGATTTGTGACGGGGTTTTACCGTCAAATGAAGGCAGAGGGTACGTTTTAAGGCGGTTACTCAGGCGTGCTTCCCATCACGGGCGTTTGCTCGGATTTAAAGAGCCTTTTCTTTATGACGTTTGCGACATGGTGGTTAATGAAAATAAATCAGCTTATCCCGAACTCTCCGAAAAGCACGATTATATTAAAAAAGCAATCAAAACAGAAGAGGAAAGCTTCGGCAAGACCGTTGAAAAAGGTTTAACTATTTTAACCGCATTAATAGATAATCTCTCTAAAGATGCCGTTGTTAAGGGCGAGGATGCGTTTAGGTTGCATGACACCTACGGCTTCCCTCTTGGTTTGACTAAGGAAATACTCGCGGAAAAAGGGTTTGGCTTAGATGAGGAAAAATTCCGTGAGCTTATGCAGATTCAAAAAGATACAGCCCGTGCGAATCAGTCGTTTAAAGGCGGTTGGGGAGACGAGCAGTTGACAATCGACAGCGGACAGTTGACAGTTACATTTGAGGATATAGGCGAGATTGAGACGAAAATCCTTGAAGTTGTTCAAAAGGACGATTATACATTGGTTGTTCTCGAAAAAACGCCTTTTTATGCCGAAAGCGGCGGTCAAGTCGGAGACGCCGGACAGTTGACAATGAACAGCGGACAGTTGATAGTTAAAGTTATTGATACTAAAAAGACATCTACGGGGGTTGCGTTTTGTGTATGTGAGGGTTCACCCGCCCTTAAAAAAGGTGATGTTGTAACCGCAAAGACGGACGCAACGCGCCGCCGCGCAATTCAACGTAATCATACGTCGGCGCATATTTTACAGGCGGCGATGCGTGAGGTTCTCGGCGTACATGTCAGTCAGGCGGGTTCCCTTGTTGACGAAAACCGTTGCCGCTTCGATTTCACGCACGGACAAGCTCTCAGTGCCGATGAAATCGGGAGAATAGAAAAAGCCGTTAATAATTGCATTTTATGTAATTATTCAGTAAACGTCAGCGAAATGCCGCTCGCCAAAGCAAAGGAAATCGGTGCTGTCGCACTTTTCGGGGAAAAATACGGCGATACGGTCAGGGTAGTTAATATCGGGGGCGTTTCTACCGAACTCTGCGGGGGAACTCATGTTAAAAACACAGGCGAAATAGGCTTATTCAAGATTGTTTCCGAAGCGAGTGCGGCGGCGGGAATTCGCCGAATTGAAGCCGTTACAGGCTTCGGCGTACTTGATTTAATTAATTCAAAACAAAACGAAATATCATCAGCGGTAAATAAAATAAAACAACAAAACTCCGCACACTCAAAAGAAATCGCGAGTTTAAACGCTTTAATCGCTCAGATGCAGGCTCAAAACTCTAAAATAGAGCAGGTGGGCGAAAGAGACGGAATTAAACTGTTAATTATGAAAACTCCGGGTGCGAACGCCGATGCTTTAAGGCAAGCGGGAGATAAACTAAAGTCCGAACACGCGGACTTCGCCGCTGTTTTAGCCGGAGAGAGCAACTTCCTTTGCGTATGTGATAAAGGTGCAATTACCAAAGGTTTTAATGCGGGAAATATAGTTCGCGAAATCGCCGCCATAACCGGAGGAAAAGGCGGTGGCAGAGCCGACAGTGCGATGGCGGGTATCGGCGACACTTCAAAAACAGACCAAGCTTTAGCTTCATTTAAGTAAAATCATAAAGAGAAGGAGTACTACTAATGGACTGCATATTCTGTAAAATAATAGTTGGCGAGATACCGGCTGAGAAGGTATACTCTGACGAGGAGATAATTGCCTTTAAAGACATTAACCCTCAAGCTCCCTGTCATATTCTCATTATTCCTAAACGACATATCGACGGGGCGGATGTTTTAAAGTCTGACGATGCAGAACTTACGGGAAAATTAATTTTAGCGGCGGCGCGAATAGCTCGGCAATTTCATTTAGAGAGCGGATACCGAATCGTCACTAATATAGGCAAGGATGGCGGACAGACGGTCAGACATTTGCATTTTCATCTACTCGGCGGCGAAAAGCTGAAAGACAGTTTTTAAATGAAGGTTCCGGCGGCTACGGTTGGGTTCTCTTACCTTATAGGGTTAATATTTGCCTTTCTTTTAGGGTTTGACCCTGTTTTGAGTTTTATAATATCGGGATTTATCGTTTTATCGGGCTTAGGTTTCTTGATTTATATAAAACTTAAAGTATCTTGTGTCGGAATGTGCCTTGTTATATTTGGTACGGCTTTCGGGGTTTATGCGGCATACAGACTTACCGCTATTGCCCCTGCTTATGCCTTAGACGGTCAGAGACATGAGATTGTCGGCGTTGTGCTTGAAAAAACCTCACCCGCTCACGATATGGCGGGTTACATGATTGAGTCTGTAATAAACGAAAAGGCTGTGAGATTTTCTCTGTACGCTTCCGATACGGGGGCTGAGGTTGGCGATTCAATTACTTTTGAGGCTGAATTTTCTCTGTTGAGAAATAATACGGCTTTTACTGAGGCAACGTATTACATGGGGCGGGGTGTTTTTTTAAAGGCTGCCGCCAAAACAACGCCTGTAGCGGTAAAAAACGACACTTTCACGTTGGGCGGATTAATCCGCGGCTTTAATACACACTTGAAAAACGCTGTTATGAAAGCTTTTCCGAATGATACGGGCGGGTTAATTTGTGCTGTTTTTCTCGGAGACAGGTCATCACTCTCAGATTCTCTTTCGAGGGCGGTGACGAGGGCGGGAGTCGGGCATTATACCGCTGTTTCAGGACTGCACCTAACACTCGTAGCTCATTTATTCATATCAGTCTTAGGGCTTACGCGGCTTAAAGCTATGCGTAAAACAAAATTTGCGATTATTGCATTTTTGACGCTTGTCTTCATGGTCTTCTTTAATCTGTCGCCTTCGGTGACGAGGGCGGGAATTATGCTGATTGTATATTACGGCGGTGAGCTTTTCATGCGCCGGGGAAATTCGCTTAACTCTATAGGCTTTGCGGCTTTTATTCTGCTTATGTTCTCACCCTATGCCTGTCTTGACGCAGGGTTACTTTTATCAATTGCGGGAACTGTCGGGATAGGCGTTATTGCTCCCGCAGTCAATAAGCACTTTACCTCCTCACGCTTAAAGTCGTTAAGAGAAGTTTTCATCGCTAACCTTTGCGCTAACTACGCAGTGTTACCTCTGACGGCAGTGATTTTCGGAGGTGTGTCGCTTGTTTCGGCGATTACGAGTATTATATTGCTGCCCTTTTTTACATTATTGCTTTTAGCTATGGTTGTTTTTGCGTTCACAGCGGGAACAGGCGGTTTATCGCTTCTTGCGGCGGGGTTTATGGCGCGGATTATGGAGTTGCTCATCATCTTTTTCGGCAGACTTAAATTTGCATATATACCTATGGATTACGGCTTTATTGTGCCTTGGATAATTACATCGATTATATTTATCACTGTAATCGGATTTTTATATAAAAATATCGGTAAGACCATTTATTCGGTTATGGTCAGTGTTTTCGCACTTTCCATGATGGTGATTTCCATGAAATATTTTGAGCTTGATAAAACACGCTTTGAAGTTTATACCGATGGTACTTCTGCCTGCGTATTTTTACGAAATAATAACAACTCCGTTGTAATTGTCACCGATGACGGCAGGCGAACAGCCGATGCGGCACGGAATTACATTCAAGACAATTTTTTAGATGAAATAAGTCTGCTGATTGTTTTAAACAGCACGAACAATTCTCTTCGCCTTTTTGACGAGCTCCCTTCTTTAGTATATAACCCTCCGAATACCGATGAACTTACATACGATGTCGGCGGAATCTTCACAGTAATAAAAAGTAATGGTAGTGCAGTCATAAATTATAATGATATAAAAATTAATGTCGCTCATATAAAAGCCTCCGCCTCGGCAGATATAAACGTAACCTACAACTACTCCGTCAATGCGGGGGAATCAAACGGTATGGTGATACACACCTCTCGCCGCTCTAAAACGAAAAATGAAAAAGAGTTTAATGCCTTTTACGAGAGAGTAAACCTTATTTTGAATTAAAGGATTTCAATTACATGAGAATTGATGAGCAAGCCTTAAAGGATAATATCAAGCTTAATAAGCTGACTAATCTTTACTACTTTTACGGTAAGGAAGCTTTTCTCGTGAAAACTTATACCGAGCGTGTAAAAACAAAGTTCGCACCCGATTTAGATGAGTTTAATTTTATAAAGTTCACAGGCATACCGGACTTTGATTCGCTGTCTGAAGCGATAGAGACACTGCCTGTTTTTGCGGACAGAAAGGTCTTATTCTTAAACGATTTTGATGCAGAGAAAACCGATGCGGATACACTCGAAAGATTTATCCTTTTATTCTCCGATATACCCGATTATTGTACGCTCATTATCAGCATAACAGGCTTTGAACCGAGCGTAAAAAACGCAAAGACAAAAAAACTGCTTTCCGCCGTAGAAGCAAATGGTACAATCTGCGAATTCGATTTTTTAAGCCGCCCGAAGGCTGTAGAGCTAATCACCGGAAAAGCCGCTCGTCTCGGCTGTATTATAGAACGCACCGATGCTGAATACTTATATGATTTATGCCTCGGCAGTCTTACGCTTATTGGTTCTGAGGTCGAGAAACTCGTTTCTTACGTGGGAGGAAGCGGAAAAATCACAAGAGAGGTGATTGAACTTTTAACGCCGCGCCTTACAGAAACGAGCGTATATGAACTCGCCTCCGCATTAACTGCTAAACGCACTAAAATTGCTTTTCGCATACTTGACGACCTCATTTCTCAAAACGTGAGTACGGTAATTATATTATCCTCGCTTTCAGGAGCTTTTACGGATTTTTACCGTGCAAAGCTCGGCAAAAACCACAGACAATCACCCGAAAAAACCGCCTCGGATTTTAATTACGCAAAAAACCGCGCATGGCTTATGAAGAAAATTCCGAGTGCGGAACTTACATATATCAAGAATTGTATAAAGCTCCTATATAGAGCCGACATTAAAATTAAATCTACGAATCTTAACGACAGGACGGTAATAGAGAAAGTAATGGCAGATATTCTGGTGTTAAAATGATTAAACTACGCCAAGCGGTAATTGTAGAAGGAAAATACGATAAAATTAAACTTTCGGGTTTAATCGATGCCGTGATTATAACGACTGACGGATTCCGTATTTTCAGTAATTCAAAAAAGCTTGAGTTAATCAAGACTTTTGCAAAAAGGCACGGCGTAATTATCCTCACAGATTCCGACAGTGCGGGTTTTCTGATTCGTAATCGGCTGAAAAGCCATATCAAAGAGGGAGAAATCCACAATATATACATACCCGATATTTTCGGGAAAGAGAAAAGAAAAACCGCACCATCCCGCGAGAATAAACTCGGTGTCGAGGGTATTGATACAGATGTTTTAAAGAAGGCATTTGAGAAATTCACAGATGAAAAACACTGTGATGCTTCTTGGGCAACGAGAGAAAGGCTTTTTGACAACGGACTCAGCGGATGCATCAATTCTTCCGAGCTTCGGAAAAAATTATTCCGAGAATTGAATCTGCCTGAAAACCTGTCTTCAAAAGCGTTACCCGCCGTATTAAACGCACTCTTTTCTGAAAATGAGTATATTAGGGCTTTAAATAAAATCAAGGAGTATGATTAATGGTTTTTTCAAGTATACCTTTTCTTTTTATGTTTTTACCCGCTTTTTTAGCAATTTATTATATACTGCCGAAATGTTTGAAGAATCTGTTTATCTTGATTGCTTCTTTGTTTTTCTATGCCTGGGGTGAGCCTAAATACATAATAATTATGCTCGTTTCCATAATGATTGATTACATAGTCGGAATAGTCATGTGGAAATACGACAATAACGATAAGGTGCGAAAAATCGCGCTTCTTGTTTCGGTCATCGTTAATTTATTTCTGCTCGGACTTTTTAAATACGGAATCTTTATAACCGATAACCTCAACGCTCTCGGCATATTCGGTATAGACTTAAACTATCCTATTTTTAAAATCGGCAGTTTTGAAATGCCTGTTCGCGCCCTGCCTCCGATTGGTATGAGCTTTTTCACCTTCCAATCTATGTCATATACAATAGATTTATATAAACGTAATATAGAAGTTCAGAAAAACCCGATTTCATTTGCCGCCTTCGTTACACTGTTCCCACAGCTTGTTGCGGGACCGATTGTGCGATACAGCGATATTGCGAAAGAGCTTGACTACCGCAAACATACGCTCTCAATGACCTATGACGGCATAATGCGCTTTATAACGGGTCTCGGAAAAAAAGTGCTAATCGCTAACAATATAGGATTGCTCTGGTCGCAGGTAAAGCTCATGGACACGAGCGAGCTTTCGGTACTGACCGCATGGCTCGGAATCATAGCATTTACCTTTCAGATTTATTTTGACTTTTCGGGTTATTCCGATATGGCAATAGGGCTTGGAAAAATGCTCGGCTTTAATTTCCCTAAGAATTTCGACTACCCGTATATGTCAAAGGATATTTCAGAATTTTGGCGGCGATGGCATATGACGCTCGGAGCGTGGTTTAAAAGCTATGTTTATTTTCCGCTCGGCGGAAGCCGTAAAGGTATGAGACGCACGGTTTTTAATCTTGCCGTTGTATGGACTCTCACGGGCATATGGCATGGTGCAAGCTGGAACTTCATCGTATGGGGTTGTTTTTATGGCGTGATTATTATAGCCGAAAAGTTGTTTCTCGGTAGATTCCTTAATAAATTGCCCGTTTTTATTCGTTCGGGCTATGTTATGCTTCTTGTGACTTTGGGTTGGGTACTCTTTGATACGGCAGATTTAACAACCGCATTCCGCTATATGGGCGTCATGTTCGGAATAGGCGGAAACGGCGCGTTCTTTGATAACCCGGCGCATTACGCACTTCTTAACTTTTCGGTTATTCTCATTATCTGTTTCATCGCCTGTACCGATATTTGGAAACGTATTTATAATCGGCTGTATCCGAAAATGTCGGCAGTTCTTAATTACGGCGGTATCGTTTATCAGTCGGCTGTATTTGTTTTAGTAATATCGTATCTTGTGGACGCGGGATTTAATCCGTTTCTTTATTTTAATTTTTGATTAAGGGGGAAAAATGAAAAATTTTCATAAAATTATTATTTCTGTTTTTTTCTTTTTTGTAATCGCGTTTATTCCCATAATCTCGCTGATAACTATGCCGCGTGAAAGATTAGCGTTTTCTGAAAACGAGAATCGCTATTTAGCAAGATTTCCGCTTCTGAGCTTTGACAGAGTAGTTGACGCCTCTTTTATGAAGGGCTTTGAGGATTGGGCTAATGACAGGGTTTTCGGACGCGAAAGCTGGATAAAACTTAAACACGCCTCCGAACGAACCATCGGAAAGCTCGAAATCGGGGGAACATATACCGCCGATAATCGTATTATGCAAGCATGGAACGAGTATAATGAAGCAAGCGTGAACAGAAACTTAGCCGCCATGAACGCTTTTGCGAAACGTCATGGCGATGTACCCGTTTATTTAATGATTGCGCCGTCGTCCATAGAAATATATCGAGACTCCCTTCCCCGCAGTGTACCTGTAGGCTCACAGAAGGATTTTATAAAGTATTGCTACGATGAGCTTACAGAGCTTACCTCCGTTGATGTACTATATTTAATGGAGGAGTTTTCCGATGGATATATATATTACCGCACTGACCATCACTGGACTTCCGAAGGCGCGTATATTGCCTATACCGCTCTTGGCGGAGCGATGAATTTCACTCCGCTCGGACTTAACAGCTTTGACGTTGAAAACGCGAGCAATTCATTTCGAGGTACATTATTCTCGCGGACACTCGACGAAAAAATAACGCCCGATATAATTAAATTCTACACCCTGTATGACGGCGACCCCGATGTGCTTTTGAAGGTGAATAACGGTATGGATGTATCGGAGCATGACAGTCTTTATTTCCGAGAATATTTAGAGGTAAAAGATAAATATTCCGCATTTCTCGGTACTCAAGTACCCGTGGTAAATATATATACCGATATACCCGGTTCAAGCAAACGATTACTCATATTTAAAGACAGCTACGCTCATTCTTTAGTTCCGTTTCTTACGAAGAATTTCAACGAAATTACCATGGTTGACCTGAGATTTATTAACACGCGGTACAGCGATGTCATTAATGTCGATAAATATGATGCGGTACTTTTCATCTACAATGCAATAACATTTTCAGAGGATACAAATTTAATTAAATTAGGGCGTGAATGATTCACGCCCCGCTTTTTTACGCCGATACCCCTAACGCTTCCATCATTGTTTCTCGGCTCATATCGAAAATACCGGAATCTATAAACTCCATAAGGTCGTCGTGTAACGTGCCTTTTGATTCTTCGCCTTCCTCGGCTCTCAGTGACCATGCGCGGACATACATCCACGGGTACTTATCGAAAAGAAAGTTATTCTCCAACGGGCAGACATTATCCCCTCTTATTATATGAAAAGCTGTTTTTAACCCTCTTCCCAATGACGGAGCGTTTTGATAACTGACTAATTTTCCCATAACGTCTACCCTCTCTTTCCTTGTTTTTGAATTATTTCGTCCTTTACTAATATATCGGACAATAAGTACAAATCTTTACCGAAAATAATAATTAATTTTCACCCCTTTTTTGGAAATACTTTTAATTATATGAAAGAAAATCTTAAAAAGTACTCAAAAATTTTAATCGGAACACTCTCAGGGGTATTAAACGGATTGTTCGGTTCAGGCGGGGGGGTTGTGGCTGTGCCTTTGCTTCGGTTATTCGGTCTTGAAGCGAAAAAAAGTCACGCTACGTCGGTGGCTTTAATATTCTTTTTAAGCCTTATGTCGGTTATCGCCTACTCGCTTAAAAATAATCTCGAATGGAAGATTGCACTCGGCTTTATCCCGTGGGGAATAGCGGGTGCGGTTTTAGGGGCGTTACTTTTGAAAAAAGTCCCGAATACTCTGCTTCGCAGAATATTCGGGCTTGTTGTATTAATTTCGGCTGTGAGGATATTATTTTTATGAGTGTTTTCGATATAGTTGCGGGTTTTCTTACAGGGATTACAGCTTCCATGGGTCTGGGCGGCGGTTTTATACTGATTATTTATCTTACAGCCTTTTCAGGAATAGGTCAGGTTCAAGCAGGCGGGATAAATTTGCTTTTTTTCCTGCCGATTGCGCTTATATCCATGTTTATTCACACTAAAAATAAGTTAATCGAATGGCGTTTAATTCTGCCGCTTTGTATTTCAGGGGCTTTTGGGGTCATCGGCGGCTCGCTTTTACTCGGCATCGTCAATGAAACACTTTTGCGAAAATTATTTGCGGGATTACTTTTAATTGTCGGGTTCAGAGAAATTTTCCACAAAAATCAGAGCAATTAAATCCTCAAAAATATTTTGCTTCTCTGAATGTCACCGTCCCCGTAAAGGGGTTATAAATCAAGCCTTCGCTTTTTCTATCGTAGAAAAACATCTCAGTCTGAAAACTCACGGGAATAAATATGGCTTGCAAAAGTATCATTTCCTCCGCCTTTATAAAGAGCGGTGAGCTATCCATATTGTCCTGTGTGCGTCTTGCGAGTTCTAAAAGTGCGTTGTACTCACTCAATGGCGTAGGTGTACTTCTTGAAAATATTCCGCCGAAGCTTCTTAAATATGCGTCAGGGCTGTTATAGCTCCCCGACAGCTTCACCATTGCAATATCATAATCCCCATCGGCAATGGCTTTTGCGAATTCGTCTTCCGATAATGCTTTTATACTGCAAAAGAAGTTTAAATTGACCTGCCATTCTTGCAGGATTCTGCCGAGATATTCATGCGCCGTATTTTTTTCATCTACAGGTATAATTATACTATGTCCGATTATATTCTCACGTCCGACTTCAGTCACGCCTTTCGCATAGGCTTCCCGCGCTTTTTTGAGGTCGTACTCAATATAACGGGGCATCCCTGCCGCGATTCTGTAGGGTTGATTTCCGAGGTCAATAATCGGGGGTACTAACTCCCGCGCTTCTCTCCAGCCTATTTTCTCAATATCTGTTACATTGCGGTCGAACCCCGCCGCAAGTGCATAGCGTAGGTCTTCGTTTCTGAATACCCGCCTTGTATTAAAAGTAATACCCCATGCGGCATTTTCAAAGCTGTCGTATGAATATGACCGCGCCATAAAAAACTCAGCCGTCTCTCCCTCGGCAATTTTTGAATGTGTCGTCCCCTCTAAAAAATGCGCCTCAGGGTCCTCATAGTCGATGAAGAAATTTAAACCCCGCGGAAAAATGCGTGAAGCTTCGCTGTTCTTTTCGTTCCGGCGCATTATGATAATGTTATCGTTTTTACTGTAGGGGTCATAGTTCCACCTCGTAATATAAAACGCGCCGTTTGAGGGGATGGCTGATTCGTTCAGCCCGTAACGCCCCGCCGTTTTTTCAAAAAGCTCTTCGTTACAGGGCATGGCGGGGGAGGTTGTGAGCAGATAAGGTAAAAGCGGGTTAGGTGTCTCAAGGGTGATATTAAGCTTAAAATCGTCTGTCGCCGTGACCCCTATCGCTCCGAGACTTGAAATCTCGCCCGTATGTACGGACTTAGCATTCTTTATACTGTAAAAAAGCGAAGCGTTTTCCGACTTGACAGCGGGGTTAAAAAGCCGCCTGAACGCAAAAACAAAGTCCTGTGCTGTACACTTAACAGAATACTCGCCGTCGTAGTACCAAAATACATCATCTCTTAAAATAAATGTATAGGTCAGATTATCCTCGCTGACAGTATATTCTTTAGCGACATTCGCAGTGATACTGCCGTCTTTTTCAACCTTCAGAAGACCGTCAAAAAGATTCGCAATTATTAACGCTTCGGTCTTCCCTGTCGCGGTTTGCGGGTCAAGCGTTCTCGGATTAACAGGAATGTCGTACTTAAATATGTAACCGCTTCCGTCTTTTTCACTACAGCCTGTCCCGAACGCAAATATTAATGAGAGAATAATAACTAAATTAATTATTTTCTTCAAATAAAACTACCTCTCCCCTTTTTAAGCTCTCTTTACAATTAATAAATCGTTGGTTCGCACTACCTTTAAACTTGAGTTCATAGCTCGCTCGTTCCTGAACATACTTCCCGTCAATCAAGACGTCTATTTGGTTTAAAAGCGCGTTTACAGCAGGATTTTCGCTGACTGAAAGCTCCTCAAAGCTATAGCCCGTAAAGCACCATATATTTAAGTCTCCGAGCTTTCGGGCAAGCTCTGCGAAAGCCTCAGGCTGAGAGAAAGGCTCACCGCCCGTGAAGGTCACGCCATCGGCGTGCGGATAGGCTTTTACACGCTCGGCTATCATTTCCACATCGTAAAGCTCACCGCCGTCAAAGTCATGGGTGTGAGGATTATGGCAACCGGCGCATTTATGCGGGCATCCTTGAGCGAATATAGCGAAGCGGTAGCCCGTACCGTCTACGATTGATTCGGGAACAAGCCCGGCAAGTCTGATTTGCATTTTTTGATTCCTTTACTCGTTTTTAAATGGTTGATAAAACTCAATATTTCCTGCGTCCCAGGTTTGAACATATAGATTTATTAAATCTTCTTTTTTAAATTCAACAGATGAGTCAAGTTTAAAATTATTAAAATATTCTGAAAAGTGTATCGGCACGCCGTTTTCAAAAACAGTGTTAAGAAACGCATTATCCTCAGGGTAAGTCCACAGAACGTATTTATCTTCCACTATATAATAAGCAAAATTAGAATAATACATACCCTCATATCGAAAACTAATCAGTTCAGTTATATCAAAAACAGGAGTCCACGGAAAAAGTTCAAAATATATCATACCTTTGTCGTATTTAACTTCACCGGAAAACCGTATATTTAACATATCAGAATGTATGTCTATATCGGAATTAAATATTAATTCTATGAAATTCCGTGCATTTTCGTTATCAAAAAACATTGAATTCCGAAGGACATAATCGGGGTAGCTATAATATACAAAACGGCTTTGGTTTTCTACATCATAATAATAAAATTCACTCATATCTTCATTATGAAACGGAACAGAATTTCCCATCCCATCTTCCATTTCTTCCGGTCTGCTTATTGAGATGTTTCTATTTCTGTCAAAACCCGGATTTAGGTTTACATAGCCCGAATCGGCGATTATGCTTTGACCCTCTTCGCTCATCAAGAACGCATATAATTTTTCTGCAAAATCAGCGGCTTGCGTGTTGTTCCTGTCGTAATAAATATAATTGTAGGTAACGAGCGGGTATGTACTGTCATATATTGTTTCATCGGTCGGAAAGACCCCGTCCACACCGAGTAGCATAACGCCGTCAACGATATATTGCTTATCGGTAAAAGTGTACATATTATAAGCCATAGAGTATTCGCCTTTATCATAATTCGCAATCGCTTCAACAATACCGCCCATGTCATTTTGATATACAACACCTTTTTCTATCAGCGGAATATCACCCATGAACATTACCATTCTCATCTGCGAGCCTGAATCGCTGTTTCTTTGAAAAGCGTTTATTGCCTCATCTTCTCCGCCGACTTCAGCCCAATTAGTGATTTTACCGCTGTAAATATCCTTGATTTGCTCCGTTGTCAAGCTTTTTACAGGGTTTTCTTCATTTAAAAGAAAGACAAAGGCTTCGCGGGTTATTGGGATTTTTGCTAAATCTACACCTGCGTCCGCCGCTTTTTGTATCAATTCCTCGCTGTAATCAACGCCGAGCAGTATATCCACTTCACCCTCTATTAATTTCTCAAACGCAGTTACGGTTTTACCATGTCGAACATTCCTGCCGTCTCCGAATAAATCTCTCAGCGATTGGTGCAAGGGAATCATCGTAGTCGAACCGTCAATATTAAAATTCTCAAAGCTTGCTATCAGATAGTCTTTAAGCTCAATCATAGCTATTTCTTCTTCCGTTAGCTGTGGCTTCGTCACAAGAGGATTTGTTGTTTCCGGTGCGTTTGTGGTCGTATTGGAGGTATTGTTCATAATATCTTCCGACTGTTCAGGTATTGTTTGCGTTCCCTCGCCCTTTCCGCAAGCGGTCAAAAGAGTGCAAGCGATAATTATTGATGCTAAAATTTTTTTCATAAGTAAAGAACCCTTTCATGCTATATTGAATATTAGAGGGTTTATCCCCGCTTTATTTTCTATTTTACAACACTCTATACTAAATTTCAACCCCTTTGACGGATTTTCCCGACAAGTGTGAAAAGGATAAAAACCAAGAGATTCATCATCAATATACATGCCCCCGGCGGAAGAGAGTAATAGAATGTGAAAAAAAGACCGGCGGTAAAACAGGTTACAGAAATTAACGCCGAACAAAACACAGCTTTTTTAAAGCCGCCGAAAACCCTCATGGACGAGAGCGGCGGAAAAATAACCAGCCCCGAAATTAAAAGCGCACCCATAAGTCTCATTCCGAGTACTATTATTACGGCTGTTAAAACAGCTATGAGCGTGTTATACTTCGATACGTTTATACCCGAAGCGTGTGCATAATCCTCGTCAATGGTGACAAGAAGTATTCTGTTATAAAATATTAAATAAAGAGCTATGATTATCAGCGAACAGACCGCGCTGATAATTACATCAGATTTTTCAAGTGCGAATATACTGCCGAACATGTAACGGTTTATATCGTTAGTAACTTCAAAGGCTGTCAATAGGATTAAACCCGCCGCAAGCGAGCCTGAAGAAATCACGGCGATAAGGGCGTCGCCTTTTATTTTACTGCTTTTTCTCACGCGAAGTAAAAGCACAGCGGCAATCCCCACTATCGGAAGCGCGACCCAAGTCGGGAGCGGATTTATCGCCGCCGTCAGCGCGAAAGCCCCAAAACCTACATGCGCCAAACCGTCGCCTATCATCGAATAGCGTTTTAATACCAAATTCACGCCGAGCAGAGACGCCGAGAGCGAAATAAATATACCCGCTATGAAGGCATACACAAAAAAATCATACGAAAACATCTGTACCGTTTCATGGAACATTATTACACCCCATTTCCATGAAAATCGGCGTTTTTATATATTCCGCCACCGTCCCGAAAAAGCCCCCCTTGTTTTTAGTACTGCCGTTTTCTAAGGTTTTATCAGAATTTACGGCTTCTGCGGCTTTTGAAATCGCGGAAACATGCAGAATTTTATCAGAATTCGCTAAAACGCCCTCCATATCGTGAGAAATCATGACTACCGTTAACCCGTCATTTTTATTCAAAGAGCTTATTAACTCATAAAGCTCATTTCTCACAGCGAGGTCAAGACCTGTCGCAGGTTCGTCAAGGAGCAATAATTCTTTTGCGGCACAAATTGCACGCGCAATCAGAACCCGTTGCTTCTGTCCGCCCGAAAGTTCACAGAAACGACGTTTTTCAAGCTCAAGCACACGCATTTTTTTAAGGGCATCAATAGCGGTCTCTCTGTGCTTTTTCTTATAAAAGGGAAAAAGCCCCATATCGTTTAAACAACCGCACAGAACTATCTCTCCCGCCGTCACCGGAAAATCTTCTGCGAGCGCGGTTTGCTGCGGAAGATAGCCTATTTGATTTCGCCCGACATTCAGCTCCAGCACACCCTTATATTTCTTTAAGCCGAGTATACCTCTGATGAGTGTGCTTTTACCCGACCCGTTCTCTCCTACAATCGAAAGAAAATCTCCCCGCTCGACATTAAAAGAAAGCTCGCTGAGTACCGTTTTATTCTCGTAGGACATACACAAATTTTCACATTTTATTATTCTCATATTTAAAGTATAAAACAAATTCCCCCTCTTGTCAATATATTAAATAAATCAAAACTCGTCGGAATTGTCTTTTCAGACCAATTGTAACAAATTTCGACATTATTTAATATAATGTGAAAAAGGAGGATGTCATTATGAATTGTTTATTTAATAATGGGTGCGGACGCTGTTTTTGCCGCTCAAAATGTTGCCGCAGAGAAAAGTGTAACTGCCGCCCGCAATGTCCGCCCTGCGAGCAGAACCGATGCTCGACCGAGGGTAATTTAATAATAAACGGCGACTTTGAATCATGGTTCAGCCAAGATTCACCGACTGACTGGAGTCACACAGGAAACGGCATAACAAGCGGAGTTTTTCGCAACTATTTGCCTGAAAATGTACTAAGCGGAGCTTATTCTGCGGGAATTAAAAATGCGACACTAAGTCAAGTTGTTCCGATAAAAGCCGGTTGTTTTTACCGCCTTTCGTTTTCCGCAAGAACCAACTCTATTACCTCTTTGCTTATCGCAGCAGTGATTTTTATCACGGCAGAAGGTGAAGAAATTAACGCAACGGAAATTTTTATAGCAGGAGAAAGCCTACCAACCATAGAGGGAGTATTCAATTACTACAGCAGAGTGACCGAACGGACGCCTGTTGACGCTGTAGCGGCTCGCATAAGCTTTACAGCCGCCACTTCGTCTTTGTCGCGATACGTATTCTTGGATAATGTCTCATTTTCAGGTGTTTCCTGAAGTCATATGAATAATATTTAAGAAATATCTGCGAACATTGCCGTTGAAAGGTATCTTTCACCTGTATCGGGCAATATAACCACAATTGTCTTACCTGTGTTTTCGGCTCTTTGGGCAATTTTCACAGCCGCCCATAGAGCCGCGCCCGATGAAATACCGAGCAATATACCCTCGCTTCCGGCAATTTTCCGCCCCGCTTCAAAAGCCTCATCGTTATCTACCGTTATAATTTCATCATAGATTTTAGTATCTAAAACATCGGGTACGAAGCCCGCGCCTATTCCCTGTATCTTGTGCGGTCCTGCTTTTCCGGCAGACAGTACGGGAGATGCGGCGGGTTCGACGGCTACTACTTTAATATTCGGATTTTTTTCCTTTAAATAGCCCCCAACTCCTGTAATTGTGCCGCCTGTACCTATTCCGGATACGAATATGTCTATTTTACCGTCGGCGTCTTCCCATATTTCGGGTGCTGTGGTTCTTCTGTGTACGGCAGGGTTGGCGGGATTTTTGAATTGTCCCGGAATAAAGCTGTCGGGTATTTCAGCGGCTAATTCTTCAGATTTTGCAATCGCGCCTTTCATTCCCTTTGAGCCGTCAGTTAAAACAAGTTCCGCACCATAAGCCTTCAGCAGGTTACGGCGTTCTATACTCATGGTTTCCGGCATAGTCAAGATAATGCGATAATTCTTTGAAGCCGCGATTGCGGCAAGTCCTATTCCCGTGTTACCGCTGGTCGGCTCAATTATTACCGAATTAGGCTTTAGCAGACCCTTTTCCTCGGCGTCTTCTATCATAGCCTTCGCAATTCGGTCTTTTACGCTTCCCGCAGGATTAAAGTACTCTAATTTACCGAGTAATACAGCAGACAAACCCTGTTCACGTTCATAGTTTGAAAGCCTGAGTAATGGGGTTTTACCTATCAAATCGCTCATTTTTTGATATGTTTTCATTTTTGGTTAACTCCTTTGATTGTTTGATTTCATATAATTCATATATATATGATATGTATTATAACACATAGGCTATACCTTGTCAAGCGTTTTATAAGAATTTTTTTATTTTTTCATATATTTTGTCCTACACAAATTAAACTGCAAAAGCATAGAATAAATTCAAGAGGAGAAAGCAGGTGATTCTTTGAAAACAACTTTAATTATATTAAAATCTATGACGGAAGCCGGAAAAGCAAGGCATCATCTTGAAAAATTCAAAACAAACGCAATAGTTGAAAAAGTCACTCTAAAAGGCGGCGGTTGCGGTTATGGTGTAAGAGTTAAAGAAGATGCCGGTAAGGTCTGCCGACAACTTGGGCTTGTCGGTATAGAGTGTATTGAGATTAAATAAATTTTAACGGGAGATTAGAACAAAAATGGTTTATCTTGACAATGCTGCCACCACCTACCCAAAGCCCATACCGGTCATTGCCTCGATGTCAAGGGCAATGGTCGATTATGGCGGTAACCCCGGCAGAGCCGGTCATAAGCTGTCTATGGAAACAGCGCAAGCTGTATTCAATTCGCGGCTCAAATGCGCTGAATTTTTCGGCGCGGAACCTGAAAATGTAGTCTTTACCTTAAACTGTACCCACGCACTTAATCTCGCAATAAAGGGTATAATCACACCCAGCGCACATCTGATAATCTCTGATATTGAGCATAATGCAGTGCTTCGCCCCGTACACGCCACATCAAAAGAAAATGGCGTTTCATACTCTATTGCCCGCACAACAAATGATGATGATGAGACAGTACGTAATTTTGAAAAGCTTATTAATTCCCGCACAAAGGCGATTATTTGTACGGCGGCAAGTAATGTTACAGGGAAAATCCTACCCCTGAAAAAGCTTGCAATAATATGTAGGGAGCGTAAAATCTGTCTTATAGCAGATGCGGCACAAGGAGCCGGAGTATTAAAACTAAGGCTGTCTGACGGCATAAATATTATCTGTACAGCAGGACACAAGGGGTTATACGGACCAATGGGAACAGGGCTTATGCTCACAGACGGAAAATTCCGCCTAAAAACAATTATAGAGGGCGGAACAGGGAGTTTCAGTAAAGAAATAGAACAGCCTGAGGTTCTTCCCGACCGTTTTGAAAGCGGGACGATAAATACCTCAGGTGCAATCGCACTCGGTGCGGGAATTGATTTTATAAAAGAAAAAACCACAGAACGCATTTATAAGCACGAACACTCTTTATGTGAGCTTTTTTATAATGAGATTAAACAGAATAATAAAATACATCTCTATACAGATACATATGAAGCAAACAGAGTTCCTTTAGTGCCTTTCAATGTGGGGAATCTTGAGTCGTCAGAGGCTGCGGCATTATTCTCAAATCAGGGGTTTTATCTGCGGGGCGGATTTCACTGCGCCTTTTCCGCTCATAAGAAAATGGGTACACAAAGTATAGGGGCAATAAGATTCGCTCCCTCAGTATTCACCACGAGAAACGAAGTATTATTATTTATAAAAGCTGTTCATAAAATCGGAGAAAAAAGCACGAATTAAATAAAAAATAAATTCTCTGCGTGCCTCAATTAAAACCGAGTGAATTTCGATTTTGTTTGACATTACCGCTGTGATGTGATAAAATAGTATGAGTTACTTTTTAAAAACATTTACGGAGGCTGTATATGTCAAAAGACATAAAACAAAATCTGATTATCCCCGGCTCGTTGTTCTTGATTATCGTTATCGTTATCTTGAACATCAATATTTCTATGGAGTTTCTCGATTTCGGCGAACTCTTAATACAGCAGAAGTTAGCCTCCAACATAAACAGCCTTGATTCCTACCTATCTCACTGCGGCGAATACTCGCGAATCGCGGCGGTTTCAACAGCACGTGAACGCGGCGTGGCGGAAGCCATTAAAGCACGGAGTAACGATGATTTACGACGGATTTTCGCCGATAAATATGAGCTTTATAACGCGCATTTCTATATTGTCACCGACAACAGCGGTAACGTGCTGATGAGAACCCATGTCCCCGATAATTACGAGGATTCGATTGCCGATGTGCAAAACGTCATAGATGCACTCAGCGGCGAAGTTACGACTTATTATGAATCTACCGAGTATGTAAAGGTTGCGGTACGTTCGGGTGCGCCTGTCTATGACGAGGACGGAGTGATTGTCGGAACGGTACTGTCGGGAATGAGGTTCGATACCGAAGAAACGGTAGACCACCTTAAAGACATTCTTAAAACCGAAGTCACTGTCTTTTACGGCGATACCCGAATAGCCACTACGCTTTATGTAGACGAAGAACGCGCTCTCGGAACTACACTTGACCCCGAAATAGCCGCTGTTGTTTTCGAGGAGCGGCAGGAGTATTACGGAGAACTTGAATTATTCGGCAACCTGTATCAGACCTATTACAAGCCGCTCCTTAATTCGGCAGACGAGGTTTTTGCGATTATCTTTCTCGGTGTACCAATCGCCGACTTAAAAAATGCGGCGAATACGCTGACGGCAAACTCGGTCGCCACGGGAATAGCGGGGGTTTTGGTTTCAATCGTGCTGTTTTACGCACTTAGAAAAGCAATCAACGCAAGCCGCTCCAAGAGTAACTTCTTAGCGACAATGAGTCATGAACTTCGTACTCCGATTAACGCCATTATCGGCATGGCGACTGTTGCCGAAACAACGCAGGATACTACTAAAAAGAATTATGCTATAGCCAAGATTAACTCCGCTTCGTCACATTTACTTTATATTATTAACGATATATTAGATATGTCGAGAATTGAAGCCAACAAATTAGTGCTTGACCCGGTTCCTTTTGACTTTGAAAAGTGTCTGAAAAATATCGAGGGTATTATAAAGTTCAAGACAAACGAGAAATACTTAGACTTCAAAACTGAAACAGACCCTGCCCTACCTATGGTAATTATCGGCGATGAAGGGCGGCTGACACAAGCTTTAATAAATCTGCTCGGTAATGCGGTAAAATTCACCCCGGAATACGGACAAGTACACCTTAAAGTACGATTACTGGGGACTGTAGGCAAGGTCTGTACCCTGCAATTCGATGTATCAGACACAGGCATCGGCATTAAGCCCGAAGAATATAGCCGCCTGTTTAAGTCGTTTGAGCAAGCGGATTCAAGCACGGTGCGAAAGTTCGGCGGTACGGGTTTGGGGCTTGCCATTTCCAAGCGAATAGTCGAGATGATGGGCGGTAAGATTTGGTTTGAATCCGAGTTCGGTAAAGGCTCAACCTTCTCATTTACAATCACAGCCGAAGTCTGCGATGATTATATAGAGGATGAAACCGGCGATGACAGGTCAGAGTGCGAAAAGTACGGCATGTTCGACGACTTTCAGGATTATCGCCTGTTAATAGCCGAGGACATGGAAATTAACCGCGAGGTATTAGCCGCCCTGCTTGAACCCACGAACATCAACATCGAATATGCCGAGAACGGCGCGGAAGCGGTCAGAATGGTTACAGAGAGCATGGCTGACGGCAAACCCCGCTACGACATAGTTTTAATGGATATTCAAATGCCCGAAATGGACGGCTACGAAGCCACCCGCCGTATTCGCAAGTTCAACCTCGAACTGCCTATAATCGCGCTTTCTGCTAACGTCTTCAGCGAAGATATAGAAAAAAGCCTGCGAGTAGGCATGAACGCCCACATCGGCAAGCCGATTAATATTAATGAGGTATTGAAACTATTTAAGAGTTTTCTGATGCCTTATAGGTTAGGATGAGAATTACTATTCATCATCCTTAATCGCATCAATATGACGCCTGTATCGTCTTGGTATAGTTATATCTACTAAATAACCGATTTTAGCTAAAAACTTTGAGATAGCGGAGAATCCGTCTTCGTAAAAAGTCGTTATGCGTTTTGTTCTATCGGGTATATTCTTATAGTCCGGCGGACAAATACAAGTCCAACTTGCACCTTCTGTTTTATCAACGATTATACGGAAGTATTCGTCAATTTCGTTTCCGGTGTAGCCTACTTTTCGCAGTAAAATATAATGTTCAAAGGCTTCATCAATATGGCTGACATAAGCTCTTTTACCGTCAAAAGATATAACGGCTATTAAAGGGTGATTAGTTTCAATGGCTTTCTCAACCGGATTATCGCCATTGTATTTTATTATTTCCAATGTAATCCTCCGTTGTCGGGTTTATTCCGCTATAAACTTTTAATTTGGCATAAATCTCAGAACTTAATACCAAAATTCGAGATAGTCTTTCGGATTAAGTATTGTACCGCCATAACGAACCTCAAAGTGTACATGATTACCATCTGCTCTGCCCGTCGCGCCGACAAACGCTATGGTCTCACCCTGAATTACAGATTGCCCTACTCTGACATTTAATGCACTCGCATGAGCGTAAAGGGTACGAAGTCCGTTATCATGTTCAATAATAACGGTGTTCCCATAGCCGCCTAAATTACCCGAATGTACGACCATACCGCTTTCACCCGCGAATATGGGTGTTCCATAGGGTGCGCCAATATCGACGCCGCTGTGTCTGCCATAACCGCCGTCCCACCAGCCCCATTCGGAAACCTTATGCGCCATAGGAACAGGCCATATAAATTTACCGTAGCTTGCCGCCTGATTTGAAACCTGTCCGGACGGGAGCGGTCTTGTCCCGCGTAATACCACCTGCGTCACCGGTAAAGATACAAGCTCTCTGGCTATTGTTTCTCTGTTTGTTTCAATATCGTTTACGAGCGTGACGCGGGCGGTTATTCTGTCATAACCGTATTGCCCCTCTACCGCTGTTCTGACAGAATTTATAAATAACGATTCATCGTCACGGTATTCGGTTGTATACGGAATCGGATGGTCGTAAATCTCCGTCCTGGTTACAGAAACAGGGAGATACGGAACCTCTGCACTGTATCTGATTCTGTCTCCGGGCATGAGCATTTGCTCAGAAAAGCCCGGATTCAATCGTTCGAGTTCGGTCATGTCTATGTCGAGTTTATCCGCGATAAGGAGATGTGCATCGCCTTCAACTACGGTATAAAACTGCGCTTCTTCACCTTTGCGGGTTATGCTTCTTATTATGATTTGCGGGTCAATGATACTTTCAGACGGGTACTGACCGCCCTGCTCAACGTCAATGTCCCAAACGAACGCCACTTCCTCATCGCGGATTCCCGTTTTGTGTACAGACAGAAGTTCGTCAAGCGTCTCTACTATGCTTGTATTATCCGAAACCGCACCCATAAAGTTATTATTAATTATAACCCCGTATGCCCATTCTACACTGACTCCCGATTTTTCAATCAGAATATTAGTGACCTCCGCCGTAGTCAAGGTTCTGGAATACCCTAATTTTTCTATGGTATAATAGGGCGTAATTTCAATCATATTAACGCTTCCGAGAAAATTTAACCTTTGTTCGTATATTTTTTCCGCCTCTGTAAATGTCCTCTCGTTTTCTATGTAACCGACAAAACTGCCGTTTACTTCAAGCCGAACGGCATACTCTATTTCTGAAGCGTAAGAAATGACATTAATAAGAAATATTATACTGATAACGGGAACAACATAATTAAAAACCGTTGTAACCGCACCACCGCCGCGTTTACCGAATACAAAGGCAAGAAAATGCTTAAAAAAAGCGGGTATCGCACCACGTAGTCCATACTCACGATTTGCGGCTTTTACCTCTTTCCTCATGAGCGAATAAGCGTCAGCAAGCTTTAAAAAAGGCGATAGGACGAAAATAGCAGAATACTTTAGTTTTCCATATAAAAAAGTGCGGAATTTCTCGGTTTTAAGCCATATAAAGCCTATAAACCGTCCCGTGAAGAGTAAAACTCCATCAATAAGGTCTGATATGATTTCGCAGACGCTTTTTCCGAGGTCGTGAAAAAACTCAGGTAAAATTACAAGAAAGAGTACACGTAACGACAGTTTTGCGGGTTTTACCTTAATGCCCGAAAGAATATCGGATGTCTTGTGTATTATATTTTTATCTTTATTATTCATGGCTTGGACGCTATCCCCCTAAATAATTACAAAGCGGTTACAAAAACTATTATATCACAAGTTGGGAGATTTGTCAACCACTCGAATAAAGCTCTTGCATTTTCTGTCATCGTGTGTTAGAATGATATCAAAGACGCTAAATAAGTAAAGGAGGTACATAACTAATGTTCAAAAAGGATTTTGTTTGGGGTACGGCGACTTCGTCTTATCAGATAGAGGGTGCGGCTTATGAGGATGGTAAGGGTTTAAATATTTGGGATATGTATTGCCGAAAGGACGGCGCTATTTACGGCGGACATAACGGTGATACAGCCTGTGACCACTATCACAGATACAAAGAAGACGTGGCTCTGATGAAAAAACTCGGACTGAAAGCCTATCGCTTTTCACTTTCATGGGCGCGTATTCTGCCAAGCGGCGAGGGTCATGTAAATCCGAAAGGTATCGAATTTTACAATAATCTTATAAACGAACTGCTGAAAAACGACATAACGCCTTACATAACGCTGTATCATTGGGACTTACCGCTTGAGCTGTATCATAAGGGCGGCTGGCTAAACAGAGATATAACCGATATTTTTGCGAATTATGCGAAAATCGTTGTCGAAAACTTTTCAGATAGGGTAAAGCATTTTATAACATTTAACGAACCGCAGATTTTTATAGGTTTAGGCTGTGTAACAGGTGCTCACGCTCCGGGACTTAAAATGTCGCTCTCAGAAACAATTCGTATGTCGCATAATGTACTGCTCGCCCACGGAAAAGCAGTTAAAATAATGCGCGAATACGGTGCGGACGATATAAAAATCGGCTACGCCCCCACCTCCCATTTTCCTTATCCCGAGACCGAAACACCTGATAATATTGAAGCCGCAAGAAAACTCGCTTTTGCCATAAGCACACCTGTCTGCCCCGATAAGTGGTGGGGCAGTGTGACCTGGTGGAGCGACCCTGTAATTTTGGGTAAATACCCCGAAGACGGGCTTCGTTTATACGGAAAATATCTGCCCGCAAATTGGCGGGAGGATATGGCTGTAATTAACCAACCGCTCGATTTTTACGGGCAGAACGTATATGAAGGGTTTGCGGTAAAGGCAAATTCCGCCGGTATTGACACTAACCCCATACTTATTAAAAAATACGATGGGTTTCCCCGAACTGCGCCTAACTGGCCTATCACCCCAAAAGCGTTAAAGTGGGCAGCAAAATTTTTGTACGAGAGATACAAGCTACCTATTTATATAACCGAGAGCGGGCTATCCTGTCACGATGTAATATCACTCGACGGCAAAGTTCATGACCCTAACAGGATAGATTATATGAACCGATATTTGCTCGCACTGCGCGAGGCGGTAGACGAGGGTGCTATTGTAGCAGGGTATTTTGCATGGTCGCTCATGGATAATTTCGAGTGGGCTTACGGCTACTGCGACCGTTTCGGTATGGTTTTTGTTGATTACCCTACAGGCACAAGGTTAATAAAGGACAGCGGATATTGGTACAAATCCGTGATTGAATCCAATGGCGAGAATCTGTAGCCCTCTTATTATCTCACTCACTCGCTGACCAACCCATATGCCGAAATCTTCCGAATCCGCCACGCAATCAGCATTGACACCACGTAGGCAATTGCAACAAGTGAAGCGCACACCGCCGCCGTCTGCCCGAGCGGAATCGGCAGTTCGGACTTGACAATTCCCATGCCGGTCATAAGAGCTGCCATCATCGGGTTCAGTCCGAAATAGCCCGCGACTGCACCGCACATAACGCCGATTAGAATTATAGGTGTCATATTCAGCGCGATTTGATTCATCAGTTGTAAAGTTGTGAACCCCAACGCTTTTTGTATGCCGAGTTCACGTTTACGCCGCCCGATAGTCGTTTTTATTACCATATAAAGCGTGAGAATTACCACAAAAACAGTAACGACAACTATACCCATCGCAACTATTGCAAAAATCCCGCCCATAGCAGTCAGCATTGATTCGATTTGTTCCTGTATATCCGTTATGTTACCGAATATATCACCTTCTGCGGCTTCGATTTTTTGGGTAAACTCCTTTACGGGTGCGTCTGAATTTAAGTAGATATTAAATCCGGAAAACTTGAAATCGGGGTTAAGTCTCCGCATTCCGTCGACTGTAATGAAACCGTTAAACCCGCCTTGGCTAATGAATTGCACCGTACCTGTAATTAAAAATTCTGCCTCTGTTTCGCCTCTTTTTACAATAACCGTGTCTCCGATTTTCTTATCCGCAACTTTTATACTTGACATTCCGAGCGCGATTTCGTTACTGTGTTTCGGATACCGCCCGCTGATTAACATTTTCCCCTCAAGCAGTGAACAATCCTCGACAATGTTTACTAAAATTGCGGTTTCATCAATTAGAATATTATCGCCGGCGTTATAACCGTAGGCTTTTCGCACTTCCGGGTACTCTAAAATTCGCTCTAAAAATTCTTCGCCGCCGCTGTCGCTTTTCAGGCTAACAAATAGAGTAGGCATTTCTCCGAAAAATGACAGCGCGAAATTTTCTTTGTCCTGATTCATGCTGTAATTTACCGCAACCCCGACAATCGATGCCATTGACAATGCCGCAACAATTATAAGAATTGCAAACGCCTGTTTTTTATTACGCAGTAGCTGTTTCATAGCAAGCAGAAAAGTTAATTCACCGTGCGACTTTTCAAGAGGAAGCGGATTCTTTTTAAAACTGTGAGTTTTAATGCCGCCGCGCAGGGCAATCAGCGGGTGAAGTTTGCCTATTCTTTGTGCAGTAATAAGTGTAACTAACACGACCGCCGCTAAAACAAATATAACAGCTCCGAGTGCAATAAATATGTCAAGTTTCGGACTCCAAACAAATGCGTACATAGGCTTCAATAACTGCGTTACTAAAGGAATGGCAGCTTGCGATAAAGCTATTCCCAAAACCCCGCCGATAAGCGCGGTTAAGCCGAATTGTAACACAATTGATGAAACAATTTGTACACTTTTGTAACCTATAGCTTTCAATGCGCCGATGTTTGTCATGCCCTCCTCAATGCTGTTTACAATACGGAAACGTATGACAATTAAACTTACAATGAGCAGTATAATTGAAAACGCAACTATAATAATTGTGGCAATAATTACAGTCATTGTACGCCCGACTTTTGCGTTGTCGTAAATTAAATCGAAAATCAGCCCTTCCTGCGACACTTCTTTGTTATAATCGGCTTGAAAAAACACCTCGTCTTCTATGTTTTCAAGCCGCACCGAAAGCAAAGTCAGCCCTGCATCGGGGAATTGTTTTTGAAGCTCTTCATACCTCTCATTCGGCACATAAAAGCGATGTATACTATTAAACTGCGCGCCGAACATGATTTCCTCGGTTGCGCCTGCAACCCTGAAGTTAAGGTCTGTTCCTTGCAAAAATAATTTGAACTCGTCACCAATTTCAAAACCGCCAATCAAATACATAAAATATGGGATGTAAATAGCGTTATCGGTTAATGGCAAAGAGTCGCCGACCAACGACGGAGCGTCCATTTTTTGCGTTTCGGAATAAGGGCAAATCATAATTACGGCGAAATTCTTTCCGGCGTCAATATAATAATCTCCAAAACCGCCAACCGCACTCATTTGTTCGGTCTCGGTTACTTTAGGGTGGCTTTCTATGAAACGCAAACCCTGCTCAAGCCCGACAGTGCCGTCATAATAAATCCCCGTGAAATGCGCCATGTGATTGGCTTCGGCACGTTCGTCGAAAAACTTTTCTAAGCCAAGAAAAATCACCAATCCCATGTTCAAAAACATCGCCGCAATCAGTACAAAAACGAGTAGACCAACCGTCTGACTTTTACTTTTGCGAACATTCGCAAGACTTAACATTAATATATTTTTCATTTGTTATATCCCCTTATTAAATAAAATAATTTTACATTGTACATTGTCAATTGTCAATTGTCCGTCACCACCCCATCTCGTTTAAGAAATTACTCAATTTGTTTTGGCGTTCTTTGTCGCCGCTGACGTACTTGTCAAGTTTCAACTCACCCCGAATAACGCCGTCTTGCAGGTACAAAATCCTATTTCCTCTCCGTGCCGAACGCAGGTCATGCGTTACCATTACTATGCTTTGCCCCTGCTCATTTGTCTCGGAAAGTGCATCTAAAACGGCTTTTCCGTAAGTCGAATTTAACGCCCCTGTAGGCTCGTCTGCAAAGATTATTTTCGGGTTGTTAATTAATGCGCGGGCAATCCCCGCTCTTTGGGCTTCACCGCCGGAAATTTGAAGCGGAAACTTCCCCCAGTCGGATTCATTAAGATTAAGTCTTTTCAAAAGTTGCTTTGCACGTTTGATTACTTCTTTTCGGTTTTTGCTTACCAAGAATCCGCAAGCAAGCACGTTGTCGAGTACGCTCATGTTGTCGAGTAAGTACATCTGCTGAAATACAAATCCGCAGTTGTCGCGGCGAAATACCGCTAACTTATCATTAGACAGCCCCGATATTTCACGCCCCGAAAAGTTGACTTCGCCGAGTGTGGGTTTATCCATGCCCGAAAGCGCGTAGAGCAAGGTTGACTTCCCCGCTCCTGACGGTCCCATTATAACCGTGAAGTCGCCCTCATAAATTTCAAGGTCAAGGTTCTTCAAAACGTGCTGTTGAAGCCCTCCGCTTGAAAATGTTTTGCAGAGTTTGTTGGTTGATAGAATTGTTTTAGCCATTGTTCGTCTCCTTTCGGGCGAATAAAAATCGCCCCTGCAAATAAAATTAGGTTGTTTCTCACAACCTAATCATAACACGCAAATCCTTAACAGGTCTTTAACTGTTTCTTAATTTTTCTTAACTGAACCTTAATTATTTCTTAATTCGTAAAATTAACCCGACCAATCGGAGAATCGTCTTAGCTATGAAACCGCTCGCTCTTAATAACCGGTGGTGGCTTGTACTATAAGTTTTATTATCAGGAAAATTGAGATTATTGCCATTGTTACGCTGATTTCTTTACGTTTTCCTGTGACTGTTTTTAATATTACATAGCTCAAAAACCCGAAAATAATTCCCTCCGCAATGTTGTATGTAAGCGGCATAATAAGAATTGTTATAAACGCGGGAATCCCTTCTGTAGGTTCATTAAAATTTATTTTTACAATGTTTTGAACCATCATAAAACCGACAAGTATCAGAGCCGGAGCCGTAGCAAAAGCGGGAACCGCCGAGAAAACAGGAGAGAGAAAAAGCGACAATCCGAAAAGTACAGCTACTGTAAAAGATGTGAGTCCGGTTTTTCCGCCTGCTAAAATCCCCGCCGCACTTTCAGCGTAAGTTGTGGTTGTTGAAGTGCCGAGTCCCGCACCGACTACAGTTCCCACCGCATCTGAAAAAAGTATTCTTCCAATTCGCGGAAGCTTCCCTTTTTCGTCGGTAAATCCTGCTTTTTCAGACACTCCGATTACTGTTCCGATTGTTTCAAATATATCAACAAACAGGAAAGAAAACAGTATTATTATGAAATCGAAAATACCTATTCCAAACCCGTCTTTAACATACTCAAACGCAGAGAATATATTATATCCCGCTATTGAAGGCGGCGGGGAAAAAAATCCCGCAGGGATAAGCGAATACATACCTATTTCAGGGTTGACAACATACAAACCCGTAAGCTGACAAATAATACCGAGCAACCATGTAAGCAGTATTCCCAAAAGCAGCGAGCCTTTAACTTTCAGGCAGATTAACGACATTGTTATTACTATTCCCGCGAGCGTAAGAACTACTCCGATGTTACTTAAATCGCCAAGCGCGACAGGCATATCAGGTATGTTCGCCACCACTACTCCACCGTTAACGAGTCCGATAAATGCAATGAACAAGCCAATGCCCGTTCCAATCGCAAGTTTTAAATTCTTCGGAATCACATCAAAAATAGCTTCGCGAACTTTAAAAAGAGAAAAAATTAGAAATATTACCCCCTCTGCAAAAACTGCAATAAGAGCGATTTGCCACCCGAAAGTCAAGCCTACGGTAAATGCAAAAAAAGCATTAACACCCATACCGGGAGCTAATGCGAACGGATATTTGGCGTAAAGAGACATTACTAATGTAGAAATTACCGATGCGAGTATTGTTGCCGTAAAAACCGCACCCCAATCCATACCTGCAACTGACAGGATATTAGGGTTTACAATGATTATGTATGACATTGTCATAAAAGTGGTCAGACCCGCTATCAGCTCTGTTTGAATATTTGTATTATTTTCTTTGAGCTTGAAATATTTTTCTATTTTTGTTTTTAACATCGTACTACCCTACAACGTCCAATCCTTAATTTTTAAAAAATTCTATTAATCTGCCGACTCCGAGTATAAAATCTATAGTACCGAATACTATCCAGAGAGCCGCCGTCAGATATATAATGTACTTTGCCTTAGCTTTTTTATGGAATTTCAGAAAGAATAACACAACCGTTATCAGAAAAATACTGTAATGCAGAATGAAAATAATCGCTTCAAGACTATTCATTTATGCCATCCTTTCCCGCTAATTTCAAAAATATTTTAACCTTGAATCCGTTTTCATAATTCTCGCATTGCAGGTCGCCCGACATCTGCTCTAACAAAGATTTCGATATATATAGCCCTAATCCGTAACCGCTCTTAGTTTCAGTATCCTTACCGCGATAGAACTTATTAACTAAAAAAGGCAAATCATCTTCATCCGCACCCGCGCCAAAGTCGGATAAATCTAAAACCAAGAAATCTTCTTCAAAGTACGAGTGTATTTCAATCTCGGTATCAGCATATTTGTACGAATTACCTATGATATTATCAAGCGTTTGTTGTAAGCGCAGGGTATCCGTTAATATGATACAGTTTGGGATTGAAAAGCTTTTTGCTTTATTTTTATAATCGGCGTTTTTAATTAAACCGTATATGACGGTGCTGTGAACCTCGGCAGTATTAACGCCGAGTACTTCAAGCTCGTGAAGAGTTGCATGAAACATATCGGTTATCAGTGCGTTTATTTGCTCGGCTTTTGCTTCAATTTGCATCAGCCGCTTTTTTTCGCTTTGGTCACTCGCGCTGACCTGCATTAACTCTACCGTTGCTTTTATAGAGGCGACAGGGGTTTTTATATCATGACTCAGCGACGCGACTAATTCTTTTTTACTCCTGTCGGCGGCGCGTTCGTTTTCACGCGCCTTCTTGAGTTCTTCACGCATTAAGTCAAAACTCTCCGTAAACGCACCGAACAGATTACTCTTATCCATTTCGAGCGGTATATCAAAATCTCCGGCGGCTATTCGCCGAGCGAAGCCCTGTAACCTGCGAAATGGCTTTAATATACTTTTCTCGCAATAAATTAAAAGTATAAGTCCCGACAGAGCTACCGCGCCTGTATACAAAATCAGAAAGATTTTAATATTTATATCCCGCGCCGCTCTTTGTGCTTCCATTCTTTCATACTCACGCTGCAATAATTCCGACAATGGTGCATCTCCGCTCATAAGCTCGTCATTTACGGCGACCATATCAGGTTTGACGGGTTCGTAGTCAGTGAAAATCAAAATCAAAGCCATAACTCCGCAAAGCCATAACGCTAAAAGGAAAATTAATGCTTTTTTCATTAACCCGCTCCTTCGCAGGGATTCGCCTCAAATTTATAACCCGTTCCCCATATTGTTTTAATATACTCAGGCTCGTTGGGATTTTTTTCGATTTTCTCTCGTAAATGGCGTATATGCACGTTTAACGTGTTATCTCCCACAAAAGATTCTTCCCACACCTTTTTGAAAAGCTCGTCTTTAGGTATAACACGGTTTTTATTTTTAACGAGATATATCAAAAGCCTGTATTCCATTGCCTTTAGTAAAATTTTTCGTCCTCTTACAAAAATATCCGAATTTTCAAAATCTATTTTCAAATTTTCATCGGTATAACCCGAATCTCCGCTGTCGCGATAACGCCTTAACACGACTTTTACCTTAGCGAGTAAAACAGATAATGAATACGGCTTTCTTATGTAATCATCTCCGCCTATATTCAGTGCGAGTAGCATATCATCGTCGCTTGTCCTCGCACTTATAAACAGGATAGGTATGTCGGTTGTTTTGCGTAATTCTTTACACAAATCAAACCCCGACGAACCGCCGAGGTTTATGTCGAGCAAAATCAAATCCGTTTTATGCTCAAGGAAAAAAGCGTTACAGGCTTCGCTATCAGCTACCCACGCAGTTTTTATACCGAAAGTGTTAAAATACTCGCAGGTACTTTCGGAAAGAAGTTCTTCGTCATCAACGATTAAACAGTCGTATTTCATAGCCCCTTATTAAGTCGCCGCACCCTGTTCTTTCTCTGCCTTTTTCTTTTCTATATCGGCGAGAGCTTCTTTGCGTGAAAGACCGATTTTCCCGTTAGTCGGGTCTATCTTAATAATTTTAACTATAATCATATCGCCCACGTTGCAGATGTCCTCGACCTTATCAACTCTTCTGTTTTCAAGCTCTGAAACGTGTACCATACCTTCTTTACCCGGTGCAAACTCCACGAACGCGCCGAAGCCCGTAACGCGGACGACCTTACCCTTGTAAATTGTACCGATTTCAGGCTCTGCCACGATAGAGTCAATCATATCTATGCAAGCCTGTGCCTTATCATAATCACCGCCGCAGACAAACACGTTTCCTTCCTCGTCAACGTCGATTTTAACCTCGTAGTCGGCGCAGAGCTTCTGTATGACCTTCCCGCCCGTTCCGATGATTTCTCGGATTTTATCCACGGGTACTTTAGTATTAAGCATCTTCGGAGCATATTTGTTGACCGTCGGACGCGCCTCGGGTATGGCTTTAAGCATGACCTCATCGAGGATATAAATACGCGCCTTACGGGTAGTTTCAATTGCCTCTTTAATAATTTCGGGAGTAAGTCCATCGATTTTCAGGTCCATTTGAATCGCTGTTATACCGTTATGAGTCCCCGCGACTTTAAAATCCATATCGCCGAAAAAGTCTTCAACTCCCTGTATGTCTATCATGGTCATCCAACGCTCGCCTTCAGTAATAAGACCGCAGGAAATACCGGCTACAGGTGCTTTTATCGGAACTCCCGCATCCATAAGCGACAGCGTAGAACCGCAGATTGAGCCCTGCGAGGTCGAACCGTTAGATGAAAGAATCTCGGAAACAAGCCGAATCGCATACGGAAATTCCTCAACAGAGGGTATTACAGGCTCAAGCGCGCGTTCTGCGAGTGCGCCATGTCCGATTTCTCGCCTACCCGGTCCCCTGCTCGTCTTAGCTTCTCCCACTGAGTAGCCCGGGAAATTATAATGGTGCATATAACGCTTTGAGTCCTCATCGTCAAGCCCGTCTATACGCTGAGAATCGCTTATGGGACCGAGCGTCGTAATCGTTAAGACTTGCGTTTGACCTCTTGTGAAAAGACCTGAACCATGTACGCGCGGCAGAATGTCTACCTCAGACGAGAGACGGCGTATTTCATCCATTTTCCGTCCGTCAACCCGCTTGCCCTCGTCAAGCAACCAACGACGCACAACTTGTTTTTGCAGCTTGTAGATACATTCATCAATCATTCCTACTTTTTCTGCGTAGGCTTCACCGAATTTTTCGCTCATTTTAGCATGAATTTCATCTTTAACAGGCTGTAGGCGTCCCTCGCGAACATTCTTGTCATCAGTATCGAGAGCATGTTTGACTTTCTCTTCGGCTAACGCACAAATCTCCCCATACAGCTCCTTGTCTACGTCCATAGAGGGGAATTCAAATTTCTTTTTTCCTATTTTTGCGGTTATATCGTTTATAAAAGGGATTATCGTGTTTACGATTTCTTTATGACCGAGGTCTATTGCTTTCAGCATAACCTCATCTGCTACTTGATTCGCACCCGCTTCAATCATCACGACTTTTTTCTCGCTCGAAGCAATAGTGAGGTTCAAGTCTGAGACTGCCCTTTGTTCCGCGCCGGGCATCAGTACGATTTCTCCGTTAACCAATCCGACAGAAATACCGCCGATGGGTCCGTTCCAGGGTATATCGGATATGGACAGCGCGATAGACGCTCCTATCATTCCCGCGATTTCGGGAGAACAATCGGGTTCAACCGCCATAACGGTCATCACCACTATGACATCGTTTCTCATGTCTTTCGGAAAGAGCGGACGAATCGGACGGTCAACCACTCGCGAGGTCAGTACTGCCTTTTCGCTCGGTCTGCCTTCTCTTTTAAGGAATCCGCCGGGGATTTTACCCACCGAATATAACCGTTCTTCAAAATCTACGGAAAGCGGGAAAAAGTCTATGCCGTCACGGGGCTTTTCGCTTGCGGCAACATTGACCATTACTACTGTTTCACCGTAGCGAACCCAGCACGAACCATTGGAGAGTTCGCAGGTTTTTCCTGTTTCCACGATTAGTTCGCGTCCGGCGAAAGTTGTTTTAAATGTTTTTGGTTCTGTCATTTTTGTATCCTCCGTTTTTTTTACGAGAAATTAGGGCAAAAATGCGCAACGCACCTTTTGCCCTTAAAAAGTCGTTCTTATTTGCGTATGCCAAGTTTGGCTATTGTGGTTCTGTAACGCTCAATATCCTTTTTCATAAGATAATTAAGCAGATTACGCCTGTGACCTACCATTTTTAAAAGTCCGCGTCTTGAGTGGTGGTCTTTTTTGTGAATCTTTAAATGCTCAGTCAAATCGTTTATTCTCTTCGTGAGAATCGCAATTTGTACCTCCGGTGAACCGGTGTCATTCTCATGGGTGCGGTTTTCTTCGATTACCGCGGTTTTTTCGTCTTTGAGTAACATTTTTAATATTACACTCCTTTTTTTATTTTCCCGAAACACAGCAAAGGGTAAGCAGTGCGTCCTTTAACAGGCGTAAACCTCTGAGCCGAGAGACGGGTTGTTGAAACAACTTTATACATTATATCATATTCTTTTTGATTTGTAAAGCATTTTTTATTTCAATTTTCAATTGATAGGTAAAAGTTATTGATAATTTTTGTGATTTTTCATAAAAAAAATAAAAAAGCTTGCTTTTCAAACCATTTTATGGTAAAATTTGTATAATATTATTAAGAATTGGGCGAAAGGATTTTAAAATGAAAACCGTCTTAAAAACACGCAAAACTAAACTTGCATTAATTATCAGCATTTTTATTTTGCTCATACTCGCTTTCATAACATGGTTACTTTTAAATGAATCTGTTACACAAGCGAACTCATCGAAAAATTCGTATGGTTGGTATTGGGGTACGGAGTTGCGCGTGGTTTTTGACATTGAAGCACCGAGTGATATTTATTACGTAAGACATCCCGAATTCTTTACTCCTTCGCATCCATATTTGGACGAACATGCAATAACTTTTGGCTGGAGCGAAGAAGCAATTTTAATACTTAACGATACAGCATATGGTTATGCAGTGAAAATTGCAACAGAATACAAAAATTTCGCTGTACTTGATTTCGAGGTAGATTCAATTGAAAACGAAACCATAACAATCAAATTCTTTGGTTTCGGCTACCCCGATAACGGTAAGGGGGAATCCGTACCGCTTGCCGAAGAGTTCGTCTTTGATATTATTAATAAGTTTCCTGTTCTTAAAAATTAAACACACTTTTTGCAGGGTGCGTATTTTGTATAAATATACAAAATACGCACTATTTGTTAAGATAAAAATTATTACTTCGGAAGTTATAAAACTAAAAAATAGCTATCCTATTTTTCTTTTTTGCTTCTTCTTCGGGGACAGCCGTTTTCTCGGTACGCCGTATTCGATACGCGGCGGTTCCGAGCCTTCTACGCTGGCTTCGGTGATTATGACCTTGTTGACAGTTTCATCATCCGGCGAGGTGAACATAACGTCCGACAAAACGCTCTCCATGACCGAACGCAGTCCGCGAGCGCCCGTTTTACGTTCAAGAGTTTTCTCAACGACCTTTGCGAGAGCACCGCCCTCAGCGTCAAGCTCAATTCCGTCAAGCTCGAAAAGATACTTGTATTGCTTCAGGAGTGCGTTTTTCGGCTCGGTAAGGATTTTAAGGAGTGCGTTCGCATCGAGTTCGTCAAGCGTGGCTATAACAGGAAGCCGCCCGACGAGTTCGGGAATCAGCCCGTATTTTACTAAATCTTCGGGTACAACATTGTGCATTATGCTCGCACTATCCTTTTCTTTCTGCGATTTTATCTCCGCGCCGAAGCCGAGAGCAGACGAATGGATTCTTTTAGCTATGGTTTTCCCGATTCCGTCAAACGCACCGCCGCAGATGAATAAGATATTTTTCGTGTCGATTTGTATAAATTCCTGATGGGGATGTTTTCTGCCGCCCTGAGGAGGTACATTTGATACTGTGCCTTCGATAATTTTCAATAACGCCTGTTGAACCCCTTCCCCGCTTACATCCCGCGTAATCGAGGTGTTCTCTGAACGCCGTGATATTTTATCGATTTCATCAATATATATTATTCCCTGCTCGGCTGCCTCTATGTCATAATCAGCGGCTTGAATCAAACGCAGCAACACATTTTCAACATCCTCCCCGACATACCCCGCTTGTGTCAGAGTCGTTGCATCGGCGATGGCAAAAGGCACGCGCAAAATCTTCGCTAAGGTCTGCGCTAACATGGTCTTACCCACGCCTGTCGGACCCATTAAAAGTACATTACTTTTTTGTAGCTCAACGCCTGTGTCTTCGCCAATAGTTTTTCTCAGTCCGCCGTAAGAACGCTTATAATGATTATAAACAGAAACGCAGAGCGTCCGTTTTGCTTTCTCCTGACCTATAATATACATATCAAGAATTTTTTTAATTTCGCGCGGAGTGATTAAGATAAACGGCTCATCGTCATGGGGTTGCCGCCCGCGGGTATGATAATCGGGCGATTCAATCTCAATATCCCCCTCATCAAGCAACATCTGATAGGAGGTTAAAACACATTCATCGCAAATACAACCGCTCGAACCGAACAGCATCCGCATAACTTGATTTTCTGTTTTACCGCAAAAACTGCACCTAAGCATAACTTTACCTTCTTTATTTACCTTTTATTTAATTTCGACAATCCTTGCCCAAAGTCCGTCTCCGAATAAACCGCCGCCTAATGAGAAAACTATATCCGTCAATGTAACACTAACCCTCAAAGCGGACCCGTCATCGGGTATTGCCCTCAAATCAACGCCGCTATACTCCTCGTCATAAATAGTTCCGAGCCTGAAAGCCATCATATCCGAATACTCGAAAAAGTCCCCTTGCCAGAACATAAACGGCATGCTGTTACGCGGATTTGTCAAGAACGACAGCCCCGAATCGGGGTCGGGGAAGAAGAAAATGCTTCCGACGCCAACATACATAGCCTCTTCCTGAGCGGCAACGATATAGCCCGAAAGGGTTATTTCGCCGTCAAGCTCAAAGTAATTCCAAACGTCAGTGCGGGCAGTTTCGCCGGGTGCCAAAATAGTAATACGCGAGTTTTTCACAGTCAAGCCGTCAAGAGAATCACCGTCTGATATTTTTCCGGTGTTGTTTGTATTTTCGGGTAAGCTGACCAAAACCTCATAAGCTTCAAGGTCGAACGCTTCGGGATTATCCACGCTGTTCACGCCCTCACCCGAAGATTTCTTTATGAGTGCCACGCCGTCCCAAACAGCCGCATAACGCTCGCCGCTTTGGCTTCTTTCAAAAGCTTCCTCTGCCGTTATGTCTTCTTCTTGACTCAATGCCGCAAGTTGGCTGCCTTGCGGGTTGAGAAAGCGGCTTGCTTTTTCAAAGTCAAATTTCACGCCGTAAATATCAATTACATAATCTCCTGTGATTTCTTCGTTCTCCGTACCGGAAACGGTTTCGCCGTTATTCTCGGTCGGGTTCGGCGTGCCGGCGTTGTTCTCAACGGGGGTACCGGTGTCGCCATTCCCCGTATCACCGCCGCAAGAACTTAAAAGTGACATCGTCAAAAGTATCAGAATTAATGTGACTGTAAGTTTTTTCATTTTAATTTCCTCTTCGCTTAGTATTTTTTATTTTTTCGACTCCATAACTTTATCAATAATACCGTATGCAAGGGCTTCATCTGCCGTCATGAAATTATCGCGTTCGGTATCTCCGCGGATTATTTCTATAGGCTGACCTGTTTTTTCCGATAAAATCGAATTCATCCTGTCTTTAATGAAAAGAAGACGTTTCGTATGGATTTCAATATCAGTGACCTGTCCCTTATATCCCGCCGAGGGCTGATGAATCATAATTTCACTGTTCGGTAGGGCATAACGCTTGCCCTTCGTTCCCGCCGCGAGTAAAAACGCACCCATCGAAGCCGCCAGTCCTAAACAAATCGTTGAAACCTCGCATTTTATATACTGCATAGTATCGAAAATAGCCATTCCGTCAGTAATCGAACCGCCGGGACTGTTTATATAGAGGAAAATATCCTTTTCGGGGTCCTGTCCCTCAAGAAAGAGAAGTTGTGCTACGGTTAGGCTTGCCGTTACAGGGTTTACCTCTTCATGCAGCATGACTATTCTGTCGTTTAACAGACGCGAATAAATATCGTAGGCACGCTCGCCCCTGCCGGTTTGCTCTATTACAGTGGGGACAAGGCTCATTTTAAAATCATTCATTACTGTTGTTCTCCTTTGATTCGTTTGGCGTTTTCTTTGACGATTTCCATAGCTCTCTCGGTTTTGAGGTCACGGCTGAGAGCCTCGGCTTCTATTAATTCCCTTACCTTTTCTACAGACATTTTATAAAAGCCTGAGAGTTTTTCGTATTCGGCTTCGATTCTCTCTTCTTCAATCTCAACTTTTTCAAGCTCGGCTATTTTTTCGAGAGCAAGCCTCATTTTAACCTGCTTTTCCGACATTTCACGGAACATTTCTCTAAACTGCTCCATGGTCGAGTTAGCGTATTGCAGATACGTCTGTACATTCATACCATGCTGTTTATTTTTAAATTCCCAGTCACGCACCATGTCGTCAATACGGTTTTCGTACATAACAGAAGGTACGTCGGCTTCCACTAAACCTATCAGCTTTTCCGAAAGCTCGTTTTCAAAATGCTCGTCTGCTTTCTTTGCGGCTTCCTCCTCAAGTTTCGTCTTAATATCGGCTTTAAGCTCTTCGAGGGTGTCGTATTCGCTGACGTCTTTGGCAAACTCGTCATCAATTTCAACAAGCTCCCTGCTCTTCATGCTGTTTATTTTACACTTGAATACGCTTTCCTTACCGGCAAGCTCTGTTGCCTGATAGTCTTCGGGGAAGGTCACGTTTACTTCAAAGTCCTCGCCTATACTTTTACCTACTATCTGCTCCTCAAATCCGGGTATAAATCTGCCGCTTCCGAGTTCGAGGCTGAAATTTGCCGCCTCGCCGCCCGCAAACGCATTTCCGTCACAGAAGCCCTTAAAATCAAACACAACAGTGTCGCCCATGTCTGCGGCACGGTCTTCGACATCTATAATACGCGCACCTCTGAGCTGCATTTCTTTAAGCTTACCCGCAATATCATCGTCGGTTATTTCTTCCGGCTGTGCCTCTACCTCTAACCCCAAGTAACCCTTAATGCTGACTTCGGGCTTTACGGTAAAGGTCGCTTTAAATTCAACGCCCTCATCTTTTTCAACCGAAACAACCTCTACGTCAGGCATATCAACAACATCTAAGTTCAATTCATCGATAACCTCTGAAATTGTTTTCTTATAAAGTACATTTACTGCCTCTTCATAAAAAACATTTTCACCGTATTGTTTTTCAACCATCTTTCGGGTCGCCTTGCCTTTTCTGAATCCGGGGATGGCTATATTATTCTTTTGCTTGTGATACGCCTTTTCCAAAGCCTGCTCAAAATCTTCCGGACCTACCTTAAATTCCGCTTCGACCGTGTTTCCCGTTTTAATGTTCTTAATTATCTCCATTTTTAATGTCCTCCGTTTTATGTATCATTGATAAGTATACCATAAATTTATCGCCACGTCAATAAAATCAAAAATTTCTGTAAACTTTCATATTTTTAAAGGTTTAAAATCGATAAAATCCGCTGAAATAAGAGCAAATTCGATGCCATAATGCTTTCCGAGAACTGCTTTTTTGTGTGAGTCACCATGTAAATGTCCGTAAAAACACCGCTTTACATCGTTTTTTTGTAAAATGTCCACAATGTTATAGTTCGTAAAATCACCATAAATTGGCGGATAGTGCAAAAATACGCAAACTTCCGAGGAATGTCCCATTTCAAAAGCCTGCCTTATCGAGGTTTCAAGCCGTGACTCCTCACGTTTTCGCATCTTTTCGCATTGCAAAGGCTCGCCCTCATTGAACCAACCCCGAGTACCGCAAACAGCCGCCTTTTCAACAATAAAGGCTGAATTATGCAAAAACTCAATATTGTTCATGTGATTTTCGGATATGAAATTATTCATCTTCGTGACAGACGTCCACCAATAATCGTGATTACCCTTAATTATTATCTTTCTGCCCTTTAGTACTTTGCTTATAAAATTTAAGTCGGGGAGTGCGTCTTCAAGCGATATTGCCCACGAAATATCACCTGCTATTACCACGGTATCGTCTTCACCGACTACATCGTTCCAGTTTTGAGTAAGCCTTTCGGCATGACGCTCCCACCCTTTGAATATTTTCATGGACTTATCTTTTCCGAGTGACAGATGTAAATCGGCGATTGCAAAAAGGCTCATACCTTTAACATTTCTGAAACGACGCGTTTAAGACCGTCTTTTTCCGTACAGTCCGTAAAACGCACAGGCAACCCGCGGGTTTTAGCCAAAGGCTCCGGCATCTCTGTGTTCGTCAGCTTTTCCAAATCCTCAGCAGTTTTAAATTCATCGGCGTCGGGCGTTTTACCGAGTGCATCGTATACTGCCGCGCAGAATTTATAAGGACTCGCCGTAGCGGCGATAACGGTTTTAATTTTATCGCCCGTTTCTTCTCTGTATTCTGCGTAAACGCCATATGCCACAGCCGTATGCGGGTCCATAAGGTATGAATAATCATCGAAAATACCTTTAATTACCGCTTTAGTTTTTTCCTCGCCGCACCAACCGGCGTAAAAATCCGCTGTCAGCTTTTCTTTCACCCTGTCATTAACTTCATATCTGCCTTTGTCCTTTAGTGCGGTAAACCACCCTTTCAAAGAGCTACACTCTTGCTCCGAAAGATGATACTGATATATCAGCCGTTCAAGGTTACTTGAAATCAAAATATCCATAGACGGCGATACGGTGACATGAAACTCACGGTTGCGGTCATATACGCCTGTTTTTATAAAATCTGTAAGAATATTATTAGTATTAGAAGCGCAAATCAGCTTATTTACAGGCAGACCCATCTCCTTTGCATAATATGCCGCTAAGATATTTCCGAAATTCCCCGTAGGGACGCAAATATTTATTTTTTCGCCTTTTTTTATTTCACCCTCAAAGAGTAAGGACGCATACATCGAAATATAATACACGATTTGCGGAGCTAAACGCCCCCAGTTAATCGAATTTGCACTTGAAAAGAGCATATTCTTTTCGGCAAGCCGCGCCGCCAATTCAGGGTCGGTGAAAATTTCTTTTACGGCGTTTTGGCAGTCGTCAAAGTTTCCTTTAACGGAACAGACATACACATTTTCGCCCTCTTGTGTAATCATTTGGCGTTTCTGCATTTCGCTCACGCCCTCATCGGGATAAAAAACAGCTATACTCGTACCCGATACGTTTTTAAAACCCTCAAGTGCGGCTTTTCCGGTATCGCCCGACGTCGCGGTCAATATCGCTATATGTCTGTCTTTTACGGCTTCGACCTTTTTAGCCGAGACTGTCATCAAATACGGTAATAGTTGTAAAGCCATATCTTTAAACGCGCAGGTCGGTCCGTGAAAAAGCTCAAGAACATAACAGTCGGGGTAGAGCTTTGAAAGTACTGTTGCGTTCGGTACGGAAAAATTTTCGCCATACGCACTCTCGACCGCGCTTTTAAGCTCATCATCGGTAAAATCCGTGAAAAACTTTCTCAGAATTAAAAATGCCCGTTCGGGATAGCTCATTTCGCCCATTAGGTCTATTTCTTCAGCAGTAATTTCGGGCAGACTTTCGGGTATAAATAAGCCGCCTTCCTCCGATAAACCTTTAATAACGGCTTCGGCGGATGTGACTTTTATGCTTGAATCTCGCGTACTTTTATAGTACATTTCTACCTCTTTTCTGTCTTCGATGCCGTAATGACAAGTTAAATAAATAAAACCCTTCCTCCGCTCGCATCGAACGCTTCCTTAAAATGATTTATTTCAACCGTATCGGGGTTTATGCTGTCAGTAATAACTACCTCAATAATATCGAATCCGATAAGCTTTTCGGTTGGGTTTTGTAACAAATACCTCTGCGCTACTTTAATAATTTTACCGCGTTTACGAGAATCCACTGCATCGGACGGTCTGCCCATACCAAGCAGTTTTCGCGTTTTTACTTCAATAAAAACGAGCCTTTCAGCGTTTTGTGCGATTATGTCAATTTCTCCGGATTTTGTCCGAAAATTCCTTGCGGTTATATTATATCCTTTTTCCGTAAGATATAAACAAGCCCGTTCCTCGCCGAAATCGCCCTTTTTTTGTTTGTCTGTCTGCTTATTCTGATTTTCTTTATTATCTTGATAATTCATAGCTTTTTAAGGAAACTCATTCTGTGAACGGGACAGGCTCCGTGTTCACGAAGTTTTTCATAATGTAGTTTAGTTCCGTAGCCTTTATGCTTTTCAAAGGCGTATTGCGGGTAGATTTTTGATATTTCAAGTAAAACCCTGTCGCGAGATACCTTGGCTAAAATCGACGCCGCCGCTATTGAAGCCGACAAGCCATCACCTTTGATTACCGCCTCGCAGTCTATTTCAAGCGCGGGCTTTTGATTTCCGTCAATTAAGGCGTAATCGGGCTTTATGTCTAAGCCTTCCACCGCTCGTCTCATAGCGAGTAGGGAGGCTCCGAGTATATTAAGCTCCTCTATTTCCGCAACGATTGCCCACGCTACAGAGTATGCCGATGCTTTTTTTATAATCTCGTCATATAACTCTTCGCGCTTTTTCTCGGTTAATTTCTTTGAATCATCAAGACCGCTTATTATTATACCTTCGGGTAAAATTACCGCCGCCGCGTAAACATCACCCGCGAGCGGTCCGCGTCCCGCCTCATCGACACCGCAGATTATTCCCCGCCGCAGACGTATTTGGTCATCAAAATCGTATAGACTATTATGGTTGTTCAAATGATATTCTCCCCAGCTTCCCGCTTCTGAACTCATCGAGAAGCGTATTTGCCGCTCGCAGGGTATCAGGTACACCGCCTGAAGCGAGCATTTTTCTGTTTACGGCAATATTCTCAAGCGTTTGTGCGTTATACCGCTCGCTCAAACATTCAGGGTAATTCTCTTTTAAAAATGAAATTAACCCCTCCGCAAGCTCAATAATATCCATAACCTCATCTTTAACCGCACCCGTAACCGCTAATTTTCTCGCAACATCGGCATCGTCAAACTTATGCCACAGAATTCCGGGAGTATCTAAAAGTTCAATCTCCTTGTCTATCGTAACCCATTGTTTTCCGCGTGTTACGCCGGGTTTATCGCCGACTTTGGTTTTTTTTGAGTTCGACATACGGTTTATAAAAGAAGACTTTCCGACATTCGGTATACCCACCACCATAACCCTGAGCGCAAGTCCTTTAAAACCTCTTGCATTTCGCTTTTCAATAATATGCGATAGTTTCTTTTTTAAAAGCGCGGGAAAAAAATTAACACCCTTTCCGCTTCGGCAATCGCAAATAAGTACCGCCATTCCTTTATTCTCATAGAATTTTTTCCACTGATTCGTTATTTTCTCATCGGCATAATCACTCTTATTAAGAATAATCACCCTCGGCTTTTCTTTTATCAGCTCATCGAGAATCGGATTTCTGCCGGCTTCGGGGCAACGCGCATCGGTTATTTCCGCTACAGCGTCTACAAGCTTTATATCCGCTTCAATCATGCGGCGTGTTTTGGTCATGTGACCGGGATACCATTGTATATTCATAAAAACCCCTAAACGCTAATAGGTAACATCACTGCCGGGCAACACTGCCTTCAATGCGTCAATCTGCTCGTCCGTGATTAGGTTTAAACTCAAGTCTAATTGTATTAAATTCTTCAGCTCTGTGAGCGGCGATATGTCAGAAATTAAGTTATCGTCTAAGAACAAAAGCGTCAAATTAGTAAGCCCATCGAGAGGCGATATATCTGTAATTAAATTTCTGCCTAAATTCAATACCATGAGACTTGTCAAAATTTCGAGAGATGCTATATCGGTAATTTCGTTGCTGTGCAGATACAATTCTCTTACATTTGTCAGCCCTGCGAATGGTGATATATCGGATATAAGGTTGTTATTTAGATTCAGTATTAACAAATGTTTTAACTCGCCGAGCGGCGATATATCAATGATAGCGTTATCCGCCAAATATAATTCGGTTAAATACGTAAGCTTTTCGAGCGGTGATATATCGGTGATTGGATTATTACCTAAAAATAACTCCGTCAGATTCACCAACTCGCCGAGTACCGTTATATCGGAGATTTGGTTATTGCCTAAACTCAGCGTTTCCAAATTCGTCAGCTCGCCGAGCGGTGATATTTGCGTTATTTGGTTGTCGTGCAGATTCAACCACGTTAAATTAGTCAGCGTCCGAAGCGAAGATATTTCTGTTATTTGATTTGAACCTAAAATAAGCACTTCTAAATCAGTCAGTCCGCTGAGCGGTGTAATGGTAGTTATCTGACCACTTTCCGATGTATCAATTATCGTTAAATCTGTGATTCTATTATCGAATAGCCGTAAATCCTTTAGAGCGACAAGCTCGGAAATCGGCGATATATCGGAAATCAAATTACTGCTCAGATTCAATTCTTCTAAATCAGTAAGGTTTTCGAGTAAAGATATATTGGAGATTTGGTTTCCGCTCAGATTCAGCCTTGAAGTGTTTTTCGGTATTGTGCCGTCCGCTAACAGCTCGGCGAGCATTTCATCAGTTATACCCTGCTCACTTAAATCAATTATAACCGAACTCGGCGGCTCTTCGCCACCTTGACCCTCTTGGTAAATCTGCGGTATTGGCGGCTCATAAACCGCGATGCCGCTTTTTATTATATTTAAAATTACGGCAGTAATTATAACAAATGCAGCCGCAACCACGGCAACACCGATTAAAGCGAATATGAACGCCTTAGACGCAACCCATTTTTTTCTGCGGGGAACACTGATTAAAAAATTACTGACAAGACGGTCAACAGCCGCATCAAAATACTCGTTACTGCTGGCGTTCACTCCGTTTTGCATAGATATTTCAGATATATCTTCGGGTAATGTATCAGGGAATTTAAAGCCGCGCAACATATAAGGGACTACATTTTTTTTATGCTTTAAGGCATAAGCGATTTCAGCACGTACCCAGTCACCTTCGTTTACACAGCGGTCTAAGCAGTTTTCGGAAAGAATCAGCACAACATCTTTACAATTTTCTATAACATTCAATAATTGTGTATTAAAATTTCCGGAATTAAGCGATTCAACATCAACGAATACCTTAAAACCCTTAGCTGTTAATCGGTCATGCAGTAAGACAGCCATAGATTCCCCGCCATCGCGTCTGTATGAAATAAAAATATCGTACATAGCCGTCATATCTTTTTCGTAGTTTTCTTTGCTCTCTGCCATTGCAGACCTCCTGTTTTTTTACGGGTTCAGAACCCCGAAAGAATCAAACGGATATATCCTGAATACCGCCCTGCCTATTATATTACCCATATCTACACAACCGACATAATAAAACACGCCATCTCCCGATGTAATCCTACTGTCGGTGGAATGATTGCGGTTATCACCCATGACGAAAATCTGTCCGTCTTGTATTTTTAACGGATAGACCTGATTCCCCATTTTATTAGAAGCTATTTTCTCCGCAATGTATAACTCCTCAAGCTTTTCGCCGTTTCTATAAACCTCGCCGCTATCGCCTTCTATAAAGATTTCATCACCCGGTAAGCCTATTACCCTTTTGACAATTGGCTCGCCCATTTCACCTGTTATAGTATTCGGAAGATTCTCCGCCTCCAACACTATAATATCGCCGTATTTAATCGAGCTGTAAAGCGGCATCACTATGAGTCTGTCGCCCTCTGTAAGGGTCGGTTCCATGGAAATACCGAAGACTTGATTAACCCGCGCTACGAAAACCATAACGAAAATCACCGAAGCCACAGAAAAAACTAAACTCTCGAGCCAGTCACACACATCTCTGCGGGTAACGCTCGCAAATCCCCTTTTTGTGGTCTTTTCTACGGATGTTAATCTGACAGTATCGTATGTTATTTTCTCATCCGGCGTTGTTTTCAGTTCGGGAACTCTCTCACGTTTTCCACTCGCATCAGAACAGTATTGGGATAAGATTTCATCTATGTCGTATCTGTTGTCTTCCATGTTCTTATTTCACCTGACCAAATTTATCGAAAGGCGTTACCCTGAAAAGCACCTTTCCGATTACATAGTTTTCGTTAACCATGCCTACATCTTCGCTTCTGCTGTCTTTAGAGTTATTACGATTGTCACCCATTACGAATATACTGTTTGAGGGAACCACCCATTCCGCATCCTCGTACATGTCGCCCCTGTTCCTCGTCAGCTCTTTTATGGTGTGTCCGTCTTCGTATATTATGCCGCCTATTATCTCTATAGGCAGTGCCTCACCGTTTCGATAGACTACGCCCGACTGAGAATCTATGCCAATCCTGTCACCCTCAAGCCCTATGACGCGCTTTATCACGGGACGTCCGCCGCCGCCGATACTTAAATCAATATCCTTAGCATATACAACCACAATATCGTTGTAATTGAGTGTGCAATATAGGTTCGATATTGCTAAAAACTGCGAATCTTCGAGTGTCGGGAGCATAGATGCGCCGTCTACCCTCGTACCCCTTATTGCAAAGGTCAAAACAACAACCACCGTAATAAGACCGATGAGAATACTCTCCGCCCAGTCATAAAGCTCACGCAACGGCTTTCTTACCGCTTTTATTTTCACGTCGGTTTTTGATTCCATTTTAAATAACCTCCCCGCAAAAATTCATACGGTCGGGGGCATTTAGCCGCCCGACCGAGCCGAAAAAAATCAATTAAATTTTGATTTAACCTTAGCGGCTTTGCCGACTTTTCCGCGTAGATAGTAAAGCTTTGCCCTGCGAACCTTACCCTGCCTGACTACCTCTACCTTATCTACAGATGGCGAGTGCAGCGGGAAAACTCTTTCAACGCCTACGCCGTGAGCGACTCTGCGAACCGTAAAAGTTTCGCTGACTCCGCCGTGTTTTTTGGCGATGCAAATTCCCTCAAACATTTGGATACGGGATTTGTTCCCGTCTTGTATGCGGACATGTACGCGAACCGTATCGCCTATATTAAATACCGGCACGGTCTCTTTTATACTGTCCTGTGCTATAATTTTTAATGCGTCCATTTTGTTCCCTTTCTTCTTAAAGACATTCATGCCTGCACAGCAGAGGACTGTCTGTTTTGCAATACCATGATATTATATCACAAATTTTTCAATAATGCAAGTGTTTTTTTCGCATTTTACCGTTTTTTTTTATGTTTTTTAAATAAAACCCTATGTCTTCGGTTTTTGTACTGCTTGACAGACAAAGAAATATATGATATAGTTGGATTAAAAAAGCGGAGGAAGAATAAAGAATATGCGTCCTTCTCTTTCTATAAAAAGCCTTTTACGAACGCCTGTCAAAACTACAGTTATTTTCTTACTGTTAGCCGCGGTTTCAGCCGCGCTTTTTTCGCGGGTATGCGAATATGCTGTTACGTCCCGTGAACTCAAACGTGTCGCCGAGAGTTACAGAGGGGTCGGCGCGGTCGAGCGTTATGCGCCTGTACGCACGGATTTTACATTCGACGGCGCGTTAATGCTTGACGAAAGAATCCCCGACACGCTTATTTTATCCGAGGGTGAGTCTTATGATTATGTTATTGCGGGGCGGTATGCGCCGTTATCGAGTGCGGAAACAGAGGCGATTTCCGCATTGCCCTATATAGAGCGGGCAAGTACGCGGTATATGGGTGCCGGCGTTTCGGAAGACGGCTTTTTAAGAATGAATACAAATCATAATTATTATAACTATACCCACCGCTTTGTAATCGAAGGGACTGTCATACGTTTTTGGCGCGGGAGAAACTTTTCGGACTTTCCCGATGTACAAAGCCATGTTATTTATATGAGCGATTTGAAGGTTTTAGCGGGCAAGCCTGAAATTTTAGCAAATGTGGCGCATTATTTTCCTTTTAACCTGATGGTTCTTTCATTCCCTGCCGAGCAGACAGAAAACCCTTACGGAATAGTTTTTAAACATTCGGGGCTTCTTTCAGACGCGATAATACTCCCGGAGTTTGCTCATGACTTTACGAAATCTTTAAAAAGCGGCGAGCGTTATATATTCACAGCGGCTTTTAATCCTGCGAGGTGGCTTGAAACAGCCGTTTTTACAGGCGACCGCGCTATGCAGTCACAGTGGAAAAGTATTTATCCGGCGGCACTTTCACAAACGGATTTTCTTGAAAATGATGATTTCGCCGCCCTTCGTGATTTAATCGCGCTGATTGAAGACGACCGACACACTTTCGATATGGTGTATACCGATGACATGCGGGCAATCACACGATTTCACGAAGACGACATGCGAATTGTCGAGGGACGAATGCTTATCCCGTCTGATTCTGAAAACTCTGCCGCTGTTTGTGTCGTCAGTAAAAGGTTTTTGAGTGAAAACAAGCTCGTTTTAGGCGATATTATAACATTTCGTCTCGGTGATTCTCTGCACAGCCAGAATGCCGCACTCGGTGCGGTATCGGTCATCAGCGAACGAAGAGCAGATAATGAGGAAACCGTAAAGCTTGAAATCGTCGGTGTTTATGATAATTTCGATTCACTCCGCGCACAGACGGACAACCCTTTTTGGAACTACAGTAACGATACTGTATTTTTACCCCTGTCGCTTTTACCGAAAACCGCAGATATAAAAAGCGTACAAATCCGCCCCGGAGAGTTTAGTTTTATCGTTAATGCGGGTGATATTTCCGCTTTTTTAGACGAGTCCGCGCCTGTTATCGAGGCTATGGGGCTTACTCTCTTATTCTCGGACGGCGGTTGGCTCGCTCTTGAAGCGCGTTTCGATGTTACGGGGAAATTGTCCGCTATTTCAATCCTCGGTATCTCCGCCGCTTCTTTTATGACGCTCGCGCTTGTTGTGTTTTTGTTTGTCGAGCGTAAAAGAAAAGATTTTGCGATTATGCGCGCACTCGGCGTCCCGAAAAGGCAGGCAAACTACGCTCTTTTGCTCCCTCTTTTAACCCTCGGACTTAGTGCGGTTATCTGCGGGGGTGTTGCGGGTTTTGTCTATTCGGGACATATGGCACTAAATTCTCTTGACACTCTTATACAAAGCGGCATCGAGGTTAATACAGCTGTCCCCGTATCTGCGGCTGTCGTCTGTGCGTTCGCGGAGACTGCCGCGCTTTTCGTATTAGTATTTGCGGGGCTTTTGCGGCTCGGTCTGAAACCGCCGCTCGTACTGCTTCAAGGCGGTGCAGGCAAAACCGCAGGTTCCGGTAAATCAAAGCAAATACAACCCCCGAAACATTTTGAAGCCGCTCCCGAAATTGCGTCTGATACCTATACTACCGTTATGCCGTTGCCTGACTTTTTTACCCCTGCGGGTAAATACGGGAATTTTAGTTTTATGAACCGCCATATATTTCTACGCAGCCGCCGTGCTTTGAACAAAACGATACTCGCACTTATGCTCGCGGCAATTTTTTCGGGTGCAATCGGGCAGTTTGCTATTATGAGACACTCATACGAAGACATGTATGAAAGTATGGAGGTTAAGGGTGTGTTTACTAACGGCTTAACCCTCGGAAACGCGCTTCAGGTCGCCGAAAAGGATTTTACAAAAAATCCGTATTATGAGCGGGTCGAGGAGGATGCGGAGGTAAACGGATTAGGCGCGAGGATGTGCATGACGAGTGATTTAATGCGCTTTGTCGGCGGTAACGCGGGAGTATCAGATGTGAGCGTTGAATACGCGCCGGGCTTCGATGAATCGTTTCTTGTCGGTCAGGACACTTATTGCGTACTCGGCTCGGATTTAATGGACAAACTCGGTGTAAGCTTCGGCGATGAAGTACAGGTCTACCTTGCGGGTGTTAAATCACAATTGAGAGCGAATAACCCTACCATTGACGAGATGATTTTTGACGCTATGCTACGGCGCGGCAGTACTTTTTATACTGTTGCGGGACGTCTCGAGGGCGGAGACAGCGTATATGCAGATTCTGTTTTTGTTCCCGTAAATCACGCACCCATGCCGATGTACAGAAGCGCGATGCAAAACAATATTCGGCTCTCTTATGTTGAGTTCACATTAGCCGATAACGCCGCCGCTGATGAATTTCGTGATTATGCAAAGTGGATTTTGGGAGCTCTCGACGGCGGGAGAAGCTTCGTTTTAGATACCTCGGAACTTGAGAGCGTCACATCAAGCATGAATCTATGGAACGCATTGTTCCCCGTCGTATGCGCCGCACTCATAATAACGGGCGGTCTACTGCCGGGACTGATGATTATTGGCTGTGTAAAGGATGCCGCGCTTTTTCGTATTTTAGGTACAACAAAAAAACATGTGCGGATTATTCTGATTTCCGAACAGATTATGCTCTGCTTACCGGGAATCTTACTCGGTCTTACGGCTGTGAGGTTGTATAACGGTTCACAGTTATTCGGTGCAGTCAGCTCGATTGTATTACCGTGTACGGCGGTTTATTTTGCGGTATGTGCAGTTACATCCGGTTTTTGCGCCTTTAATGTCACCAAACATAAAGTATTAGATTTATTACAGAGCAGGGAGTGAAAAACCTTGACAAATCGTGCAATATGATATAGTATAATAATAAAGCGCGGAAAGTAAAATAAGGGATATAGGCAGACGATGCTTTAAATATAGAATCGGGGGACTATAAAAATATGAAAGCGGTGAAAATCGCCATTCGGGTTTTAGTACTGCTCATTACCTCAACGTGGGGTATCTTTTTCGGAATAATCGCACCGCTCGTAATTAAGTCCAATGAGATGATGGTCTTCATGGAACGTGAGATGACGGTCTCATCGGGTTTCATATTAATAATATGGCTTATAGCCGCCGTTCTCGGATACCTTATTCCCTGCTTTTTGATGATGTTAGATTTTTCAAGAATCGCGGCGTGCTTCGCGCTTTCGGGGACACTGCTGAACCTCTACGTTCATTCAGTTTTAAATCGGGTGGCGGATATTTCGTTTATGTACCTGCCGCAGATTTTTATTACGATACTGATGATTCTGTATATTTTTGCGGTTAATCCGCATTATATCACTGAGGCAAATGAAAAACGACTCATGCGGCTCAATGCACCCGCACCCTCGATAATAGATAAAAATGAGTTTAAGGAGTGAATCAACATGGGAATTTTAAGCAACGACATTCAATTTCACATCAAGACAAGCAGTACACAAATCGGGAAGTATGTTTTACTCCCCGGCGACCCCGGGCGGGTTCCTTTAATTGCATCTAAATTAACCAAAGCCGCCCGCGTCTCTCAAAACCGTGAATATAACGTATACTCAGGGTTTCTCGGCAGCGAAAAGGTGAGCGTATGTTCAACGGGAATCGGCGGTCCTTCGGCGGCTATTGCGGTCGAGGAGCTTATAAAGTGCGGGGCGCATACCTTTATAAGAGTGGGTACGAGCGGCGGAATGGATTTGAAGGTGATGGGCGGCGACTTGGTTGTGGCGCAGGCGGCTATTCGCGGAGACGGGACAAGTCGGGAATACTTGACCCCCGACTACCCCGCAGTGGCAAATTATATGGTCACAAAGGCTCTCGTCGAGGAAGCGGAAGCACTGTCCTTAGACACAGACGGAAATCGGTTTCATGTAGGGGTCGTTCAGAGCAAGGATAGTTTTTACGGCGAGGTTGAACCCGAAACCATGCCCGTCGGCGATTTTCTTGAAAAGCGTTGGGACAGTTATTTAAAATCCGGATGCCTCGTCTCTGAAATGGAAGCCGCTACGATTTTTTCAGTGGCTTTGACGAGAAGGGTTAGAGCAGGTGCGGTTTTGCTCGCACTCTGGAATGTTGAGCGTTCAAAGGCAGGGCTGCCCGATACCGTTACCGAGGACACGGAGAGAGCCGTAATGTGTGCTGTCGGAGCGGTGAAAAGGCTTATTGCGGCGGATAAGGCAGATAAATTAATATAATCTTTTTAAAAAGAGGAAATATTTAATGGCTTTCGAGTACATATTATTAGACCTTGACGGTACGTTGACCAACCCCGTAGAGGGTATAACAAAATCTATTAACTACGCAATGGAGAAAATGGGAAAACCCCTTGTCCCCGATGCGCTGATTCCTAAGTTTATCGGTCCTCCGCTGAAAGACGGTTATATGATGAACCTCGGCTTTACGGCGGAAGAAGCCGAACGCGCCGTAACAATCTACCGCGAAAGATATGCGCCTGTCGGGCTATACGAGAATAAGCTCATTGAGGGTACGCGGGAAATGCTCACTCGTCTTTCAAATGCGGGAAAGACTATTGCTTTAGCTACCTCAAAACCCGATGATATGGCAAAAGAGCTTATCCGCCATTTCGATATATCGGGGTATTTCGATTTTATTTCGGGCGCTTCGCTTGACTTTAACGGTCGTCACAACAAGACTGAAATAATAAAATACGCTTTGGAAAACCTCGGTATTATCCCCGAACAGGGCGATTTAAACGGCGTTTCGGGCAAACTCGCTAAAACTGTCATGGTCGGAGACCGATTTCACGATATAGAAGGCGCAAAGAATGTCGGGATTACTTCGGTCGCTGTTTTAAGCGGTTTCGGCGACCGCGCCGAATTTGAGAAATATAAAGCGGATTTTATCGCCGAGAATCTTTTTGAAGCCTGCGATATTATTTTAAGCGTATAAAATACCCCTTCTATGTGAAGAATATTTTTGTACCGTTCTCCGTAAAAAACGAAGAATAGGAATAAATTCACAAGGGGGTAATCAATATGGCTGAATATGTAAACAAGTCAATCGCCTGTACTATTTTTAATTGCGTAAATCATTGTGAGGGGGACGAATTCTGTTCTTTAAAGAAAATACAAGTCGGAACTCATGAGGACGACCCCGATAATGTAGAATGTACCGACTGCCAATCTTTCAGAGAACGAATTTAAAAAATCGCGTTCACATTTTGTTAATAAACCGTCGAAAAACATCGGCGGTTTATTAAGTGTAACCGTTCTGTAATGAAATTTATACATATTTTACAGATTTTGCGGAAAATTTCCGTAAATAATGTAAATAATTTGTTAACAGTATAACAAACCTATTGCAAATTAATTTTTGTTAATGTATAATGAGTATTAAGTAATAGAAACTTGTATCAAATATACTGTAAAAGTAGGGAGAGATGACAATGAAAAGCATTTTTAAGTCGAGTAAGGCAAAATATACAGTCTTTTTATCGCTTATCACAGCTCTGGTTGTCTTCGCCGGTTTATTATACATATTCAGTGTTAATCTTGTTTTACAACAGGATAACAGGCTGCACTTTGACGAAATAGCGTCAGAAACGGCAAACTCAATAGAACATAAGCTGAACGCACATATTAGCGCGATAGGTAGTTACGCCTATCGTTTTTCGGATTTTGAAAACCTCTCCGAAAATGAACAGCTCGCCGTTCTTGATGAAATCACCAGAACGAGTATATTCAGCGACGTAGTTTATATCGACGAAAGAGGAAACGGGCTTTCCTCGCAGTTCGGTGAGGCGTCGCTTTTTCAGCGCGAGTATTTCAGAGACGGGATGAGGGGAAACAGCTCCGTTTCCGGCTCTGCAACGGGCGACTTCTCTAACGAGAGAATGAATATGTTCTATGTCCCCGTTATGACCGGCGAAGAAATCACAGGGGTTTTGGCGGGTTCTCTCGAAATTGATTATGTCAGTACACTGATAGATACCGACAGCTTTAACGGGAACACTTCGAGTTATGTCGTAGATAAAAGCGGCTCCGTCGTACTAAAGCCTCTTGGTGATATTCTTCATGTCGAGACCGGCGTTTCGCTCCTTGAGTCTGTTACGCTTACGTCCGACTCCGAGCTTGAGATATTAACGAAAATAAGCCCTTCGGAGACACAGGGGAATTTCCTCTTCGATTATAATGACGATTCGTATTTTGCCTCGTATAAAGCGATAGATTGCGGAGACTGGGTCGTTATAACCGTGGTTCGTTCGAGCGATATTTTAGCGGTCACGCATAACGTCATGAGCATGATGGTCATTTTCACAATCGTATTCACGGTAATCGCCGCAACGGCAATCATAATAACAGGCATAAGAAATTGGAAGTCTAAGAATGTACTGAATAACATAATATCCGAACGCGATAATTTGAAATTCATTGACCCTCTGACGGGCGGTCCGTCACTCGAAAGATTTATAGAAAACGTAAGAACCATTTTTGACAGCACTGCACCTGAAACCCATACATACGCAATGATTTCGATGGATATTAATAAATTCCGCGCCGTTAACGACCATCTCGGTTATGAGGAAGGCAATAAAATCCTCGCCAAACTTGCGGTATTAATAGAACGCAGTCTTACCGAGGGCGAAACCTTTACGCGCAAAAACGCCGACTCTTTCTGTATACTGATAAATTACGTCAGCGACATAGACATATTCGGAAGGATAGATACAATTATAAGCGATGTATACTATCAAATAGAAGAGTTTAAGCTGATTCTGTCGTTTGGTATATGTAAGGTTGATGACCTTACTATGGACGCTCGCTCGCTCATAGACCGTGCAGACCTCGCCCGGAGAACCATAAAAGGCAATAACGAAAGCTCATACGCATTTTTCGATAACAACATGCTTAATAAAATCCGCGAAGAGAAGCGAATCGAAAACGTCATGGAATACGCCCTCGAAAGTAACGAGTTTAAAGTCTATCTTCAGCCCAAATACGACTTAAATAACCATTCTTTAATAATAGGTGCGGAGGCTCTCGTCAGATGGTTCAGAGGCGGAAAGATGATTCCGCCCGGTGGATTTATTCCGATATTTGAGAAGAACGGCTTTATTACGAAAATTGATAAATTTGTGTTTGAAGAAGTCTGTAAACAACAGAAAATTTGGCTTAACCGCGGTTTTGATATGCGTACAATTTCTGTAAACATGTCCCGTATGAATTTACAGGAGCCGCATTTCGTCCGTGATTTATACGATATTTGCACAAAATATAATGTACCGACTAAGTATTTCGAGATTGAAATAACCGAATCCGTGGCTTTTGAAAACTTAGAGACCTTAACACGTGTTTTCAACGAACTGAAAAACTACGGCTTCCATATATCTATAGATGACTTCGGAACGGGCTATTCATCGCTTAATATGCTGAAAAACCTGCCTGTCGATGTTCTGAAAATTGACCGTTCTTTCCTCTCAGACGCTAAAAACGAACGCGCAAACAACATAATTTCTCATGTTATTTCCCTCGCACTCTCGCTTCATATGAAAACAATCTGTGAGGGAATCGAAACGGAAGAACAGGTAAATCTGCTGAGTAGTCTGAGATGTGATATGGCGCAGGGTTTCTATTTTGCGAGACCTATGCCGATAGAAGATTATGAAAAACTGCTCTATTCCGACGCCGAACTAACAGTTTAATCCGGAGATATGTAAATGGATTTTGATTTTAAAGAAAGAACAATTATGACCGAGATGGTCGAGAACACCGCGCAGTCACTTTTTAACACGATGAAGTATATTTACGTGCTATCGGAGAGCGACTTTTATAATATAAACTGTAAGGATATTTTTAAGGTCGCACTATCGGACGTCACTAATCCCGACATACTTGATAACCTCGGTATACAGATTAATGATTTTAAGATAGGCGAAATGGCATCGGAAGAATTCGGACGTGTAAAGGCTATGATTCATTACGCCTTTGTGATGCGTCTCCCCTTTTTGAGACGTGCTATGGATTTTTGTCCGCTTAAAGAAACGCACATAAAAGACCTCTATTCTTTAGCGATAAAAAGAGGCGCGGAAAACCACGGTGAAATCATAGACGAAGATATTAAAACGATGCTCAAAATTGCAAGAAATCGGCAGCCTGAGCCGGCTTTCGATGGAGAATGGTTTAGACGATGGGTCTATACACGAGGAAAAGAGCTGTCTGTAATAAATAACAGGAATATGTTTTTGCTCGGCTGTATGGACGCTATGTTCCCTCTCTATTATTCCGCACTCACGGAAAAGCTGACGATGTTACTTTTAAAATGGCAGGAAAAATAAAAATAAATCAGCCGCAGTTTTTAAATGCGGCTGATTTATTTTATACGGTTATTCATTAATTATAGATTTAATACGTACCGCCAATTCATCGAGTGCGTCTGCGAAGAAATCATTTTCTTCGTCCTCTTCTAACGGGATAACATTTTCCGGCAGAATACCGAGCTGTTCCGTGATAAACGGTTCGTTCGTGAGACACAGAAATTTCCATTTGTAGACGTAGGACTGATGCGCGACCATGTCTGCGATTTGACTGTAGGTGAAACTTTTACTGGCGTTGTCTCTTCCGAAAGCGGTCAGAACGAAGACGATTCTTTCGGGATGCTCGCTTTCGTCTGAGTTACTGTAAACCTCACCTTTTTCAATAATCGCACTCCCCACGGAGTCTAAAATATTCCGTACCCCGTTCCCATTCGTGAAGTTCTTAATTACAGGTCTCACAGCCGCAACGGGGACATCGCTCGCGTACAACTTAAACCCCTCGCCGAAAGCTCCGAGGGTTATTCTGATTTCTCCTTCTGCCTGATTCTCTTTTAGGGCAGAAAAAAACTTTTTACCGTTTTTGTTCATGCTTTCGGATACTTCTTTGGGTGTGTTGTTGTCGTGGAGGATAATGACTTCCGTTAAACCGATTTTCATACTGCTCACCGCCCTTCCCTGCTGTTACCGTTATTGTTGTTATTCTTAACTTTACTATATTATTTATTATAACAGACTATCTTTTATATTTCAATGCTTTTTTAAAATATTTTTCAATGATTGTTTAATTTTTATCTAATTATCACAATAAAAAATTTGACATTTTTCTCATTTAGTGTTATACTATTGTAAATATAGAAAAAAAGGAAGTAGACTTATGTTTTTTGTAACTTTAAAAAGCGGCGACAAAAAAGAATTTAACGACTCACTTTCAGCCTATGATGTCGCTAAATCAATCGGCGCAGGACTTGCTAAATCCGCATGTGCCGCAAGAATCAACGGCGAGGTATGCGACCTGAGAACCGTTATTTCTGCCGACTGTACGCTCGACATACTCACCTTCGACGACGAAAATGGCAGAAAAGCTTTTCGTCACACCGCCGCTCATATTTTAGCACAGGCGGTTAAAAGACTTTTCCCCGAAACAAAACTTGCGATAGGTCCCGCGATTGACGATGGCTTTTATTATGACTTTGACGTTGAAAAACCTTTTACACAAGAAGACCTCGAAAAAATCGAAGGCGAGATGAAAAAAATCGTCAAAGACGACGTCAAACTTGAACATTACACTTTATCGTTCGAGGAAGCTTTGAATTTATTCAAGGATGAGCCTTATAAAACAGAGCTTATTGAAGAACTTTCAGAAAAAGGCGAGGAAGCGTCTTTTTATAAACAGGGCGAGTTCACCGATTTATGTGCGGGACCGCATCTTATGAGTACGGGCGGGGTTAAGGCGTTTAAACTTCTCAGCGCGACCGGTGCGTACTGGCGCGGAAGCGAAAAGAATAAAATGCTCTGCCGCATTTACGGCACGGCGTTCCCTAAGGCTTCTCAGCTTGACGAGCATTTAGCAAGACTTGAAGAAGCTAAAAAGCGCGACCACCGCAAACTTGGGAAAGAACTCAGCCTGTTCATGCTTACCGATGAGGGAATTGGTTTCCCGTTCTTTTTCCCAAAAGGCATGATTTTGAAAAATCTTCTTATTGACTACTGGCGCGAACTCCATACAGAAGCGGGTTATGACGAGATTTCAACGCCTATTATGCTCACGCGCGAACTTTGGGAGCGTTCGGGACACTGGGCTCATTATAGCCAAAACATCTATACATCTGAAATTGACGATTCTTGCTATGCGATTAAACCCATGAACTGCCCGGGCGGTATTTTGTATTATATGTCAAGCCCACATTCTTATAAAGAATTTCCTCTTCGTGTGGGGGAACTCGGCTTAGTTCATCGTCACGAAAAGTCGGGTGCGCTTCACGGGCTTATGCGGGTTCGTTGTTTTACGCAGGATGACGCTCATATATTCATGACAAAAGAGCAGATTAAAGATGAAATAAAAGCTGTCGCTTCACTGATTGATACAGTATACAGCGTATTCAACTTTAACTATCGTATTGAACTTTCTACAATGCCTGAAGACCATATGGGAAGCGAAGAGGATTGGGAAATCGCTACAGACGCGCTTAGAAACGCGCTTCGTGAAATTGGGCGCGATTTCATCGTAAACGAGGGTGACGGCGCGTTTTACGGTCCTAAAATAGATTTTCATCTTGAAGATTCAATCGGCAGAACCTGGCAGTGCGGTACGATTCAACTTGATTTTCAGCTCCCTGAGCGTTTTGAGCTTGAATACACAGGCGCGGATGGCGCGAAGCACAGACCTGTAATGATTCATCGTGTTGTCTTCGGCTCAATTGAGCGGTTTATTGCGATTCTCATTGAACATTTCGCAGGCGCGTTTCCGTTGTGGCTTGCTCCCGAACAGGTAAGAATCCTCCCGATTGCCGACCGTCACAATGAGTTTTGTGAAAATTTGGAGAAAACGCTAAAGAAATGTGCTGTCCGTGCCGATATAGATAGTAGAAGTGAAAAAGTAGGCTTTAAAATCAGAGAGGCACAGCTTCAAAAAATCCCTTATATGCTCGTGATTGGAGATAACGAGGCGGAATCGGGACAAATTTCGGTTCGCTCTCGTAAAGAGGGAGATTTAGGGGTTATGTCGGTTGAGGCGTTTTGTGACAGGTTAAAAACCGAGATAGCCGATAAATGCTTATGATTTTCGTTTGGAAAGGGGTAAATTATTATGGGAACAGGGTTTGATTCTGCGTTATTGAGTTTGGGTTCGACCGCTTCTATAGCTAATTCTGACGGTCTCATGTCCATTAAAATGCTCGACAAGATTTTAGAAGCCGACACAAGAGCGGCGGCTTCGATAATTTCCGCTATGTCTGATATGCTCCCCCCTGCGGGCGTCGGCGAACTCGGCGGTCTGCTCGATATTAGGGTTTAAATTTATCCGCTTTTAATGTATAATAAATCTCCGCCCCGACTTTAAATCGGGGCGGTAATTATTTTTGTATTTTAAGTTTTAGAGTTCATCAATCATTCCCGCTACGAATTTTAATATATTCAGTGCGTCTGTCGCTGTGAATTTGCTGTCGCTTCTTGAGCTTGTGAGGAACTTTTGAAGCGGGTTGAGTTCTGCGTTTCCTGTGAGGGCTTGAAGCAGTAAGAGTGCATCAGCCGCCGTTACTGTTCCCGTTCCCGTGAGGTCGCCTGTTTGTGCCACGACTACGATATAATCACCCGCGCCGGGAATGTTTACTGTAGCCGTGCCGTCTGCGCCGACTGTCGCCGCCGAAACAACTTCAAACTCGCCTGTTTCTTCATTGAAAACTAACAGAACTGCGTTTTGCCCTGCGTTCGCCGCCGCTGTAGTGATTAATTGCGTGCCTGCGGCGGTCGCCGCGATTTGGGTTGTGGGGAGATTTCCGGCGATTTCACGAATTACTGTTACGGGTACATCAATTATTATTTCTTCTGTACCGGTTACTGATTCGTTTTCCTCGGAAGTAGTTGTAGTTGTGTTTGTTGTAGATGTGGGTCTTCTTCCGCTGTTTATCGGGCTATTAGAACCGCCGCCGTTATCGGAGTCAGGGTCGGGTTCTTCGGGGTCGGGGTCGGGAGTATGGAACGTACAGGGGTTTGAAGTCGTGCAAGTTCTCGTCAGTCCCGTTTCATCGCAAACACTACATTCTGTGCAGTTTTCGGTTTTAGGTGTGTGCGGTAACATAGAGTCGATTTCCATTCTCGAATTAGTCTCATCACAGCGTACACAAGTTCCTGTCTCCGTGCCGTGTGCCGTACAGGTGGCGTTATCGTCCGATTCGTAATTTTGGAAATCATGGTCTAACGGCGAAGTCGGGAGTTCGTCTTGTTCGTTACAACTTGTGCGGTCACAAGTTGCTGTTTCTACGCCGCCTGCTGTACAAGTCGCGGTGTTGCCTGTGTAGTTTGTGAAGATGTGACCTAAAGCCGAAGTCGGGAGTTCGTCTTCTTCGCCGCAACCACGGTCGCAAGTTGCTGTTTCTACGCCGCCTGCTATACAAGTCGCGGTGTTGCCTGTGTAGTTCGTGAAGGCGTGACCTAAAGCTTCTCTCGATTCGTATTCCGCGTCTGAACAAGTCGTACATTCAAGAGTATCAATGCCGTCGTCTATGCAAGTCGCCGTAGTGCCGATTAATTCGTAGTCGTGGTCGGGACGGGTTGTAATAGTTTCTGTTCGAGTTTCGCCGCAATTGCGGGTACAGCTTCTTTCGCGTTCGCCGTTCGCTATGCAGGTCGGCGCAAGGGTTATTTCCCAGTTGTCAATGAAATCGTGACCTAACGCGTCTTGCGTTTCGGTTGCTATTGTGTGGGTGCAGTTTTCTCTCGCGCAAGTTTCTATTCGTGTACTCGCGGTTTCACAAGTTGCGGCTGTTCCGCTCGTCCAAATGCCCGTAACTTCGGTATGCCCTAACTCCTCTTGACTTTCGCTTTCCAAGATATAGCCACAGACAGTACAATTTTTAACCCGTGTGCTTGCTTCGGTGCAAGTCGCCTCGGTTCCGTCCGTCCAGTCGGCGGGAGTGGTACAAACCTCGCACAATTCAAAAATATCAAAACCGCTCAACTGTGAAATTTTTTCATACTCCGTTTTCGCGCTTATGGGGACATATACGGTTAAGTCGGTAACATTAAAAAACACGTTAGCACCGAAATCGGGCGGAGTGTTGGATTTGAATGTAACGCTTGTTAAGCTTGTGCAATCCCAAAACGCAACATTGCCTATGGTTTCAACGCCGTTCCCGATAACAACGCTTTCAAGCTTTGTGCAATCCCGAAACGCATTCTCGCCTATGGTTTTAACGCTGTCGGGGATAAGTATGCTTTTGAGGTTTGTGCAATCCCGAAACGCAGTGTCGCCTATGCTCTCGACTTTGTTTCCGATAACAACGCTTTCGAGGTTTGTGCAACCTCTAAACGCCTCTCCGCCTATGGCTTCAACGCCGTTTCCGATAACAACGCTTTTTAAGTTTGTGCAATCCCGAAACGCATTGTCGCTCATAGTTTTAACGCCGTTGTGGATAACTATGCTCGTTATAGTTCCCTTAGCAACAAACACAGCAGAGGCGCCAAGTATAGAAGTAACACCTTTCGGGATAATTATATCGCCGCCTGTGCCGTAGTAGGCGGTGAGAACGCCGTCTACGATATAGAAATCATCGCAAACGCAGGGGTTTTCCATGCAGAGTATGCAAATAATATCAAAACCGCTCAACTGTGGAATCATATAATTATTGACTGCGTCTTGGGGAACGTATATAGTTATGCCTGTGACGAACACATCGACACCGAAAGTAGGCGGGTCTGCGGTCATGAATGTGACGCTTTCGAGATTTGTACATTCCCGAAACGCATAATCGCCTATGCTCACAACGCTGTCGTGGATTAATACGCTTGTTATATCGGCATTATTCCGAAACGCACTATTGCCTATAGCTGTTGCGCCTTTCGGGATTGTTATATTTCCGTCCGCGCCTGTATATTCTGTGAGAACGCCGTTTTCGTCAATTGTGAACACATCGCAAACGCAGGACTCTTCCATGCAAACCATGCAAATAATATCAAAACCGCTCAACTGTGAAATGCCTTCATACGCCGTTTTCGAGCCTATGGGGACATATACGGTTACGCCTGTGACGCCACCAAACACGGTAGCACCGAAAGTCGGGGGGGCTTCGGATTTGAATGTTACGCTTTCGAGGTTTGTGCAACTTGAAAACGCTTGCGTGCCTATACTATAGACTTTGTTCCCGATAACAACGCTTTCAAGGCTTGTGCAACCGCTAAACGCATTGTCGCCTATGCTCTCGACTTTGTTTCCGATAACAACGCTTTCGAGGCTTGTGCAACCCCGAAACGCATACTCGCCTATGGTTTCAACATTGTTTCCGATTGTAACGCTTTCAAGGCTTGTGCAACCCCGAAACGCATACTCGCCTATGGTTTCAACATTGTTTCCGATTGTAACGCTTTCAAGGCTTGTGCAACCACTGAACGCATAATCGCCTATGCTTTCAACGCTGTCGTGGATAATTACGTTCACTAAGGTAGTGTCACCTATAAACGCATAATCACCTATAGATGTTACGCCGGAGGGGATTGTTATATTTCCGTCCGCGCCTGTGTAGGCGGTGAGAACACCGTTTTCGTCAATTGTGAACACATCGCAAACGCAGGGGACTTCCCCGCAGACCTCGCAGGGGGGACACTCGCAGGGATTCTCCCCGCACTCCATGCACTTCTCAACAAAGGTATAACTTCCCAACCCGGCATAATTCTCAGCCGCGCCTATGGGGACGTATATGGTCTTGAGTTGGTTTGCGCTTTGGAAAACCCCTGTACCTAAGGTAGGGGGTATTTCGCCTTTGAATGTTACGCTTGTCATGTTTACACACATCTGAAACGCATAATCGCCTACGCTCTCGACGCCGTTTCCGATAACAACGCTTTCAAGGTTTGTGCAATCATAAAACGCGTCACCGCCTATACTCAAAACGCTGTCGTGGATAATTACACTCTTTAAGGTTTTATTAGAGCTAAACGCATAATCGCCTATAGCCGTCACGGTGTCGGGGATTGTGACGACTTCATCTGTGCCGTTGTAATTGGCGAGAGTACCCCCATATATCGTAAAATCGCTCAGGTCGTTTGCTGTCGTCGTTATCGCCGACAGCGATAAAATCATGCCGACTGCGATAATGGTTGAAATAATTCTTTTTTTCATGGTAAAGTACCTCCGTTTTTTTGATTATGTTTAAATTTAGGTTGACTTTTGGGACGTGGGGGGGTATAATAAAAATAGGAAATGAAAAAGAGGAAAACAATGTGTTAAAGACAGAAAGAGGGGCGCGTGACGTAAGCGGATATAGGCAACCGCCTCATTATTTACTTACTGAAGAGGATATACGGCATTTAAAGGACGAAATAGAGGCTATAGGGGCTGATAAAAGCGTGTTTATGTTTAACGTGGGGACAAAAACAGGTTTCTTTGACAGAAAACGTGTGATAAACGTAAAAGGAGATGTCTTCCCCGATTTTACTTCAACCCACCCACGGGACTTAATGTCCGAAAGGGCAGTTTTAGCACATGAGTATTACGGGCATTTTAGTTTTTTTCCGTCAAGCTTCAAGTCCGGCGACTGGCGTGATGAAATGAGAGCAAGCTACATAGCCGCGATTAAGACGCCGAATTTATCGGACAAAGACCGAACATACTTAATGTTAGACGCCTATGAACGTGCGAAGGAAGCAGGACACTTTTTTGAGTATTCAAGGAAAGCGAGGGAGATTATTTATGGCTACAGCGGAAGCGAGAATTAGGGATTACACACAAGTCGAAATAGAGGCTTTAAGC
>Ga0099364_10000125_pt1 | contig 124455 bp, 94 predicted proteins | sample TergutTh196P3_FD_73070 | JGI IMG/M metagenome (GOLD analysis project Ga0099364, IMG submission 73070) | Microcerotermes parvus P3 segment gut microbial communities from Pointe-Noire, Republic of the Congo - Th196 P3 | ecosystem: Host-associated > Arthropoda: Insects > Digestive system > Gut ...
GATTCCCGCTCATGATTTTTCATTCGGTTACGTCGGAGCCGCTTGCAAGATACAGCCGTCTGGCTATAATCACGAAAAGTAACCCGACTAGGTACATTAGTCTTGTTGTTAGTTCTTGTAACCGGTTACCGCCGGTTGCAAGAATGTTTTTGATTGCGATTTCTGCCGCAATCAATTCTGCTTTCAATATATCACTTATCGAAATATGTCTATAGAAAATCTTTGAACTTTTGCCATTTCTTTTCTTTACCGAATCCCTTAACGAATGGGGATTCTCAAACGTTGTCATTAGGGGATTCCTTCAGGGACGTGGGAACGACTGGACTAACTAAATCCCGGCAACTGATCTAATGCTTGCATCATATCGACCGGCTCAACGTCGATGTATAACTTTGCAGTTAACTGCGGGTTAGAATGACGCATCAATCGTTGTACCATTGTCAAAGGAACACCAGCCGCCGCCAACAGCGTCCCAAACGTTTTGCGAAGGGAGTGAATGTCAATGCACCGACCAGCCGAATCTAGACGTGCGATTCCTGCGGCTTTCAGGTCTGCATAAAAAGGCTTTCGGAGGGAGGCTTGGTTGTGATGAAAAAACCTCTCGTGGGGTTTGATAGCGAGCGTTTCCATCCGCTCTTGGAGAGCCTGTACTAAATCAGCACGAAGAGGCAGAATATCCGCCTTCTTGTTTTTGGTCTTGATGGCTTCGACTCGCAATCGGCATTTCTCAAAATCAATCTGACTCGGCGTGAGTAATGACAATTCCGTTGACCGTAAGCCCGTACCAAGCAGTAATTTGTAAATCAAGACTCGCTCTTCGGGACTCCCGACTTTTTTGGTGATGCCTTTTGCCGCCGCTGTTAAGAAACGTTCAACTTCCTCTTTGGTCATTGCCCGACGAAGTTTGCGGCGATCAAGTTCCGTGTTCAAATGCCGAATGCTCCTGATGGGATTGATAGATAAAATGTCCGTGTCCACAAGATACTGAACAAAACATCTGACTGCCGATAAATAGGAATTGATCGTGCCAGCCGCCCGTTTTTTATTGTGGATTTCGTTCGCAACCCAACGCTCCACAGTTTCACGTCGGATTTTTGCGAGAGAGTCGATTTCGCAGTCAGAGAGTAGCGAGAAAATCTTCCGAAAAGCATCGTCAATGGTTCTCTGGGTAAGACCATTGGCGAGCATTTTAGTACGGTATTGATCCAAAAGTCCGTCAAGCGGCGTATGCTTGACTTGTGCCTTGTCCAATTCTTCACGGGTGATGATCCCCGTCTTAATCCGAGCGACTTCTTTTTCGTATTGGGCAAGTATCTGCTCCGCAATTTTGCGGTTTGTTTCTTTGGTGGGGATACGCCGGATATTGTCGTTCTCGTCTTTGAACTTTGCCGTCCAAGTATCGACTTGCACACTCACCCGATCCGTCCCCTACAATTTGTCGGTACGTTTTTTCTTCTGACTGTCTATGTTACCGTTCCATTTCGTCCGACGGTCGCTCCGACCAGCATTGGCATGATTTTCCAAACCCGAATCAATGATCCCATTGCTCTAAAAAGTTGCTTGATTGTTGTTCTAATTTTCTGAAAAAGAGTATATCATAGTGTTAAGAATATAGGGAAGAGGGAAGAAGGGTTAAAGAAAATAAACACTAAAAAAAGCCTAAAAATGTTAATTTTATAGGCTTTTTTTAGTGTTTATTTTCTTTAACCCCCCCGCTCCTGCCAAACCCTACTCAAACTGCATCAGTGTCTTGATGTGGGGCGTTTTAATTGTCTCCCGACCACCAAGACCAAGCAACTCCATCACGAATACCGCTCCGACAACTTCGCCGCCGATTTCCTCAATCAACTGTCGGCAGGCTTCCATTGTCCCGCCCGTCGCCAACAAGTCATCCAATAGCAATACCTTGTTGCCCGGTGCGACCGCATCGGTGTGAACTTGAATGGTATTGGAGCCATATTCCAAATCGTAGGATTTGGAAACCGTCGAGTGAGGGAGTTTTCCGGGTTTGCGGATTGGTACGAGGCCAGCACCGAATTCGAGGGCGAGCGGAGCGGCAAAGACAAATCCGCGGGCTTCTGGAGCCGCAATGTAGTCGAACCGACCCCATTCTTTGACGGTATCGGTCAGTTGTCGGATCGTTTCTTTGAATGCGTCGGGATGCTGGATGAGCGGCGTGATGTCATAAAATAGAATGCCCTGCTTGGGGAAGTTGGGGATCGTTCGGATATGCTTCGTAAGGTCTGTCATCAATTTTTTAAGTTTGCGTTAAGCGTCTGAACGACATATTGTACCGTATTTAGAGCGTATTTCAACAAAAAAGCCGTCATCCCGGCGAAAGCCGGGATCCAGAGGAGTGTCTTGCAAGTCGCTCGGCTGGGTTCCGGCTTTCGCCGGAATGACAGGAAGGACGAAAACGCGTCCAGAGCAAGTTGAAACTCGCTCTAGAAGCAAGTTTAGTAGGCATTTTTTCCTTGTAGGCGGCTCCGCCAGCGTTATTCCGTTGCACGCGGTTGGTCTGCCGACTGGTCCCAATACGGCGACAAACTGCGAAGCCGAGCAACAATCTGCGGAAAATGCTCGATTACCGTATCAATTTCCGCCTCCGTCGTGTACCTGCTCAAACTAAAACGAATCGATCCATGCTTTGCCGTGAACGGAACATCCATTGCCGTCAAGACATGCGACGGCTCCAACGAACCCGATGTGCATGCCGAACCACTCGAGGCACAAATCCCCCGGCCGCTCAACTGATACAAAATCCCCTCGCCCTCAATGTAATGCACCGCGATATTCGAAGTGTTCGGCATCCGTTCCGCTCCCGCCCCGTTCACTTCGACGTGCGAAATTTTCTGCAAAATTGCGGATTCCAACTTATTTCGCAACTTTTCGATCCGTTTGGTATCCTCGGCATGCGTCGCCGCCGCAATTTCGACGGCCTTCGCCATTCCCACAATGTAAGGAACATTTTCCGTTCCGCCTCGCCGACCGGATTCCTGATGTCCGCCAATCATAAACGCCCGGCACGGCGTCCCCCGGCGAATATACATCCCGCCGATCCCTTTGGGAGCGTGAAACTTATGTCCCGAAAAGGCCAGCATATCGACTTGGCGAAACGGGCCGTTCATCTTGATAGGCAACTTCGTAACGCTTTGCGTTGCGTCGCAGAAAAACAGGATTTCGGGATTGGTTTCCTTGGTGATTCGGGCAAGGCGTTCGATCGGAAAGACGACGCCGGTTTCGTTATTAGCGTGCATAACGGCAACGAGCAGCGTATCGGGCCGAAGTTCGCGGACAAAGTCGCCGAGATTGAGATTTCCCTGCCGGTCAACGCCGATATAGGAAACTTCGTATCCTCGGCGTTGTAATTCTTTGCAAACTTCGGTAACGGCGGGATGTTCGACGGCGGTTGTTATGATATGCTTGCGTCGGGGGTTGGCACTGATTGCCCCGAAAAATGCCGTATTGATGCTTTCGGTGGCACATGACGTGAAAAGCAGTTCTGTGTGCTGCATTCCCAAATGTTCTGCAATTTGTTTTCGGGCATTTTCGACGGCATGTCGGATAGGCCCTGCCGATTCGTACATTGAACTTGGATTGAAGTAATCCTGTTGCAAGAAGGGAAGCAGTGCTTCGCGAACTTCGGGAGCGATCGGCGTCGTGGCGTTGTTGTCGAGGTAAATCGTCATTGGGGACACAGTAGATATGTTAAACTTTGTTCGTGAACGGCCATTCCGGCGTTAGCCGCATCGCCCCCTCTGGATTCCGGCGTGCGGCGGAATGACAATTTTGAGGGTTTCCAAGCAAGTCTAATGAGCAAGTTGCTCCGGTTTAAGTTTTGTAACAGCAATGCCTTCAATTTCGACGAGCAATTCCTCCCGACAAACATCCGCAATCGTATAAATCGTCGGAATCGCCGGCAAACGACGCTCGCAAACCTCGCGGATCAATTCCAAATCCGAACGACGCTTGACATAAACCCGAACACTTTCCAAATTCTCCAATCCGCAAGCAAAACCCTCTATCCCGTGCCGGGCAAGATTGTTGCCTGAAATCAAATCCGCAATGTTATCCAAAGTTTGTTCCGTTTGCTTTGCAGGGTCTTCGGGATGCCGACTTTCAGAATTCGTAATACTTGCCGTCCCGGACACGAAAATCAAGCACGTATCTTCAACCGCGACGGCCATGGCACGCGAAAATTTCGGGCTTTGCGGACTGTATTCCGTCCCGTAATCGAACGCCGAAGTTTGATTTGGATTTTCCAACGGAACCGCAATCACATCGTCCCGGGTTGTGTCAAGCGCGATAGCACTGATTACAACATCGAAATCATCGGCTCCAATGCCGGTGCTTGCCGGATAAACCGATTGTGTATGGTCTTCGGGTAAAAAATAATCAAGAAACGGAATATCCTCAAAAAAGTCGGTTCGTGCCCGATTCAACTCTTTATACCGCTGCGTATCGCCTTCCGCTAACACGAGATGTCCCTGATAAATCCAAGTTCGGATCAGTTGGCCGAGTTGAAATCCCTCGTCTGCCATCAGGTCATCCAAACACCGGAACGCAACTTGCGAGCGGGCATATGCACCGATGGCGGCGGATGTTTCTGGACTCGCCCGTCCCCCAAAAAACCACCGCATATCGTCAAATTCGGCTACGGAAGATTGGCCAAGCGGCCGGTCGCCGAAGTCGTCCGGTTTATTGTGTTCTTCGGATTTGTCTTCGACGAAAAAGTGAGTTTCATTTCCGTGCATTGTCCAAAGTTCGAGGGCGATGGATGCTCCGCTGACGGGTGCTTGCGGGATAAACGTTACGGCTCCGAGAATATGAGGGCAAATTTCGCATATGCGTTGACGGACAAGTTCTCTCATCGCGATATTTGCCAAAAAAATGCTGCACATACCGGCGGTATTTTTGGAAAACCCTTGTTCTTCGCAGACGGATTTAACATTTTCGAGCAAATTTTTGACTTGCTCGGGCGGATCGGCCTGTTTGATGGCATGTTCAGCGGGTTCTCCGACGAGGAACATTTGCCGGGCACTGCCGAAAGGAAAGACCGAGTAGGCAATTCCTTGTTCGTTTTTTTGTCTAAAAGTCTGCCTCATAGAAGTTTGGCCAAGCAAAGTTCGCCCCGAAAGCCCTAATTCTGCATCGCATTGCCTGCATTGTATTCTGAAGCGATTGGGAATTCAATAGGGCAGTGCGACTGCAACAGCCTGCGCTCGCTTGATGCAACAATCCAGATGTGGTAGAATGGGGCAGATTAGAGGTCCCCTCACACAAACCAACCTTCCGATACCCAAAATTCTATGCTCCGACAATTCGCTTGCACGCTCGTCTTCGCTCTTTTTTCGACCTCCATCATCCTCGCAGCCGACTGGCCCGTCTTTCACGGACCAAAAGGCGATAACAAATCTACCGATACCGGACTCCTTAAATCCTGGCCAGCAGACGGGCCAAAACTCCTTTGGAAAGCCGATTTCATCGGATTCGGCTACTCCGGCGTAACCGTCGCCAACGGAAGAATTTACACCGCAGGAAACGACGGCAACCGCTCCATGGTCTTCTGCATTGATATGAACGGAAACAAAATCTGGGAAAGTGCAAACGGGCCCGCTCACGCCGCCGAACGTACCTATCCCGGCACACGGGGAACCCCAACCGTCGACGGCGACCTCGTCTTCGACGTCAGTCCGCTCGGCAACGTTGCTGCATTCAATGCCCAAACAGGAAATCAAATCTGGAGCCGAAATCTTATGACCGAATACAATGCTCCACAGCCCCGATGGTTCCTCGGCCATTCCACCGTCGTTGAAGGCGACCATCTGATCTGTATGGTCGGCAGCGAAAGGGCACTGGCCGTCGCACTCAACAAAAGAACGGGTGAAACCGTTCTGGAATTCCAGCCAACTCCCGAACACACGCTGTCGTCGTATGCGACCCCTTATCTTTTCGATTTTGAAGGAACCCGTGTGCTTGCGGCATTGAGCAGCACAACCCTTGAAATATATGACGTCAAAACGGCCCGAAAACTCGTTTCCATCCCGTGGCAGAACAATAGGACGGTCAACGCCGTCGCCCCGATTTATCGGAATGGACATCTGTTCCTTTCGACCGGATACGGCTACGGTGCGGAAGGTTACAGGCTGGCGAAAAATGCTGACGGAACGATTACCGCAACGAAATTATGGCATATCGAGCCGTTTGACAATCAGCATCACGGAATCGTGCTCGTCGGCAACCATGTGTATGGAACGACGCATAACGGCAACTGGATGGCGGTCAATTTTTTGACGGGTGCGGTTGGCTACACGGCCAGGCCGATTGGCGAAGCGGCATCAATTCACTATGCCGACGGTTTGATTTATGCCTTATCGCAGGATTCGGCAACGGTGATTCTTTGGGAGCCGAATCCGGTGGAATTTATTTCGGTGGGCCGATTTATATTACCGGAGGCCGACGGCAAAGCCTGGGCGCATCCCGTTGTGATCGGCGGGAAACTGTATCTGCGGCATGCACAGTATTTGTATTGTTTTGACGTGAAAGGGCCGTAGTTTGGCGGTGTGAAAGGAAAGGGCCCTGGCTTACGCCACGGGCTCTGTTTTGCTCCCCAGCATTTTTATAAACCAACACCATGAATCTTCCCGATACTGACCGCACACACGGCCTGACCGACGAACAAGTCGAACAATCCCGGAAACAATACGGCCCTAATACGCTCACGCCGCCACCAAGAGAACCCCTCTGGAAACTTTTCCTCGAAAAATTCAACGATCCAACGATCCGCATCCTGCTCGTCGCCGGTGCTGTCTCTCTGCTCATCGCCGTCCTCGAAAAATATATCGTCCAAGCGCCCGATGCAACCTTTATCGACTCCCTCGGGATCATCTTTGCCATTCTCATTGCCGTCCTCGCCGGTTTTCTGAGCGAACTCAAAAGCGCGAAGGAATTTGACCTGCTCAACAAGGTCAAAGACGATATTCTCGTACAAGTGCTTCGCGGCGGCGAAATTCACGAAGTTTCGATCAACGATCTCGTCGTCGGCGATGTCGTGCAACTGCATCTCGGCGATAAGATTCCCGCCGATGGAGTCGTGATCGAGTCGTTCGGCCTGCTCGTTGACCAATCCGTGATGACGGGCGAGTCCGTTCCGGTGGAAAAGGCGGCGGCATCCGATGCGTCGCAGGCGACCGATGAGCATTCCGTCTACCGCGGGACGATGATTTCCGATGGCCGAGGGCAATTCATCGTTACGCAAGTCGGCGACCAGACCCGATTGGGACAAATTGCCGCCAATCTCGGTGCGTCCGATACGCAAACGCCGCTCGTGCAAAAATTGACCAAATTGGCCCATCTCATCAGCATCGTCGGCTTCACGGCGGCCATCCTCATTTTCTGCATGATGGCATCCTTCGCCTGCATGACCAACTGGCCCGACGCGTGGACGCTTGTCGGCGTGTTGCCGCTCCTCAAAGGCCTACTCACCGCATTCATCATTGCCGTTGCCGTCATCGTCGTTGCCGTCCCCGAAGGACTGCCAATGATGGTTACGATGGCACTGGCCCTCAATATGATGAAAATGGCCCGCGAAAATTGCCTGATTCGCAAATTAGTCGCGTCGGAAACCATCGGGTCAGCCACGGTGATTTGCTCCGATAAAACCGGCACGCTCACGCAGAATCAGATGACCGTGACGTGGTTGTATACCGCGGGGCGCGACGCGGCTAACCTGGGCGAAGACCTTGCCGATGCCATCGCCATCAACAACGACGCGTCGCTCAACATTTCGGACGGAAAGGGTGCCGAATTGCTCGTACAGGGCATCGGCAATCCCACGGAATGCGCTCTGCTTCGCTTGCTCCACGATGCCGGAATCGACTATAAGGAAAAACGCAAACAATATCCGCACGTTTGGGAACTCGGACACAATTCGGCACGGAAAATGTCGCTCGTCGCCGTCGATAAAAATTCGCAGCGAATCATCTACGCCAAAGGCGCGCCCGAACGGCTGATCGATTGCTGTTCCCATATTATGGTCGATGGCCGGAGCGAACCCATCGCACACCACCGGACGGCGATTGATGATGCCCTAAGTCAGGCACAGGATCAGGCCCTGCGTGTGATTGCGGTTACGATGAAGCAAACGCCGGCTCATAACATACCGGAAAGTTTTCTGGAAGACAACGCGGAGCGATTTGCCGAGTACGGTGATAATACTTTGCTTGCCCTGATTGGAATTTCCGACCCGATTCGGCCCGAAGTGCCGCATGCCGTTGCAACTTGTCACAGTGCGGGCATTGACGTCAAAATGATCACTGGCGATGCGAAACCGACGGCGATTGCGATTGCGAAACAAGCGGGGATATTGAGAGTTGGCCCCCTTGCCCTGCAAGGGGAAGCGATGGATGACATCGTCCTCACCTCCGAAGAACTCGCGGAACTTTCCGATGAGGAACTCGTCGAAATCATTCCGCGGCTCAAAGTCGTCGCCCGGTCAACCCCGATGGACAAACTCCGGCTTGTCAAAGCAATGCACCAACAAGGGGAAGTCGTTGCGATGACCGGCGACGGGACGAATGATGCGCCCGCATTGAAATTTGCCGATGTCGGGATTGCGATGGGGATTACCGGTACGGAAGTTGCGAAAGAAGCGAGCGACATTGTGCTGGTGGATGACAATTTCAAGAGCATCGTAACGGGCGTTTGGTGGGGCCGAACGCTTTACCAAAACATCCAACGGTTTCTGCAATTCCAACTGACGGTAAATGTCGTTGCATTGATTTGCGCATTTTTTGGGCCGCTTTTTGGGGTTCCGTTGCCGTTGACCGTGGTGCAACTTCTTTGGATCAATATCATTATGGATACGTTTGCGGCAATTGCACTCTGTACGGAACCGCCCCGGGACCGTTTTATGCAACGCAAGCCGATCGAAAGGCAGGCATCTATTATTACGGGAGCGATGGGAATCACCATCTTGCTGACGGCAGCGTATCAGGTCCTGATATTGACATTGCTGTTGTTTAACGGCTGGTTTGTAACGGCGGGCAAGGAGCACATCCGGCTGGAGGACAATTTGGAGGCGTTGACGGTATTTTTCACGGCGTTTGTATTGTTTCAGATTTGGAACATCTTTAACAGCCGGGCATTGTGTTGGGGCGATTCTCCGTTCACGATGTTGTTCCGCAACAAGGTGTTTTTGGCAATCATTACGTTTATTGCGGTGATGCAGGTTGGTATGGTGCAATTTAGTGATTATTTTGGTATCGGGAGCATATTCCGCACGCAAGCATTGTCGCTTGTGCAGTGGATTCAACTTGCATTGTTGACGGCAACGGTGATTCCGATGGCGTATTTGATCCGGTATTTCGTATATCGGCTGGGGCTTTATGAACGGGCCGAGTGAAGGCGATACCATTTCAGGCGGGTTATGATATAATTACCTTCGGCTAACATATATAATCCCGCCTAACTTTTTCAATGCATGAACACGACGACATTCTGGTCGCTCTCGTCGGACAACCCAATTCCGGGAAGTCCACCGTGTTCAATTACCTGACAGGACTCCACCAAACCGTTGCGAACTATCCCGGCGTTACCGTCTGCAAAAAATCAGGACACTATCACGAAGGAAAACGACGCATCGAAGTCGTCGATCTGCCCGGTACATACAGCCTCACGTCCTATACCCAGGAAGAACGCGTTACCCGGGACTTCCTGCTCCTCGAACGGCCTGAAGTCGTCGTCCTTGTCATCGACGCTGCCAATCTGCGGCGACACCTCTACCTCGCTTTCCAACTCCGCGAATTGCAGGTTCCACTCGTCATCTGCCTCAATATGATGGACATCGCCCAACGCCGCGGATTCCAAATCGACGTTGCCAAATTGGAAAAAGTCCTCGGCGTGCCCGTCGTCCCGACCATTGCACGATTTGGCTCGTTATCCGCTATGCCCTGCAAGGCATGCATTCCGCAAGAGAAGGCTAACGATACGGCATGCACCCCGGCTTACTGTGGAACCGGCCTCGAAGCCCTACGGTATCAAATCAGTGTCATCGCCCAAAAACACGACCATGAATTGGCGCCCGACTGGAAAATTGATTACGGCAGCGTCGAACCGCTGATCGACGAAATCAATGCTCTGCTCGCCCAAAAGCCGCCGCTCGCCCAGGATTTCCCAACTCGCTGGCTTGCCCTCAAACTGCTCGAAAACGCCCGCGAAGCCCGACGGATTATCCAACACCATCTGCACGAGCCCGGCTGGGAGGAATTGCTCAAAACCTGTTCGGAAAAAATTGAAACATTTGGGAAAAAGCATTTTTCACCCGAAAAAACAGGCTCCCGCGAGAAGGTAGGATGCCGACCGCCGGGCGGCATCGTCGGTGATAGCCGACTGGAGGAATCGGGTGATTCTGCCCTTCCTGTGTGGAGTACCACACGCAGTCGCCCGGCGGTCGACTGCCTACCTTCGTCGGAGGCCGACTGTCGGCCTCGTGACTCCCTCCAAAAAATCATCGCTTCCAAGCGGAACGACTATGCCGAACACATCGAAAAAGAGGCCGCATACCGCTCTTCCCGACCACGCCGCCGTTCCGATAGGGCCGATAAGATTCTGTGCCATCCCATTGCGGGACTGTTTTGCGTTGCCGGTATCCTGTTTTTGATGTTTTCGCTGGCCTTCAATCTTGCCGACGGCTGGAATTGGCTCCCCTGGGTCGATGAAACGGGCGCGTTTGAATGGCAAACGCCGATGGGAGCCGTCGCTTCGCTGTTCGACGATTGGATTCCCCTTTGGCTCGATGCCGCTTTCGCCCTGCCCGACGGAGATTTTCGCTCGCTGCTCTATGACGGGATCATCGCGGGAGTTGGCGGCGTGCTCGTGTTCGTCCCGGTCATATTTTTCATTTTTCTGTTGATTTCCGCATTAGAACAAACCGGCTACATGGCACGAGTTGTCGTCGTGATGGATCGTTTGATGCGGCAATTCGGCCTACACGGACATAGTATTGTTCCGATGCTTTTGGCGGGCGGGATTGTTGGCGGCTGTGCGGTGCCCGCCGTGATGGCGACACGGGCGATGCGGGAACAGAGGGAACGGCTGCTGACGATTATGATTTTGCCGTTGATGAATTGCGGAGCGAAAATTCCGGTCTACGCTCTGCTTATTGCGGCATTTTTCTCGGCGTATCGGGAATTGATGCTGTTAGCAATTATCCTGATTTCCTGGTCGTGTGCGATGCTTGCCGCTTTGCTGTTGGGTAAGTTTTTCGTGAAGGGGACGCCGTCGCCGTTGCTGATTGAATTGCCTGCATATCAACTTCCGATGCTGCGTGATGTCTTCCGCACGGCGGGAATGCAGACTTGGTGGTTTCTCAAACGGGCAGGAACGATTATTTTGCTTGTTACCGTAATCCTTTGGGCGTTGATGTATTATCCAAGGCCGAATGAGCAGGCACAGGGCTTGCATGACCCGCAGCATGAGCAAGGGACTGCCCCCGCCACGGACTTGGTGAACGCATTAGACTCCTCCTACGCGGCGAGAATGGGGCAATTTTTCGAGCCGGTATCGCGGTTTGCGGGTTTTGATTGGCGGGACAATGTTGCGTTAATCGGCGGATTTGCGGCGAAGGAAGTGATTGTCAGTTCGATGATTACGATGTATGAAATCGAGGAAGAGCAGGAAGAAATGTTAGGGGCTTCGCCTGCGGAGCGTCGATTGGCAACGCGATTGCAAAATGAGGCTACTTGGACGCCGTGGAAAGCGTTTGCGATATTATTGTTTGTGATGATATACAGTCCGTGTTTGGCGACGTGTGTGGTGATATGGCGAGAGACGGGCCGCATCAAGTACATGTTGGCAGCGATTTTGTATACGAATGTGTTGGCATTTTGTTTGGCGGTGGGCGTGTACCAGTTCGGTCGGCTGGTTGCGTAGAGCGTTAAGAATGGGCTGGATTCGCTTTTGTCCGTCCGGCACAAACCGGAATGCGTTTCCTAACATCGGCTATCCCGACCGATTGATCAACCCTAAAATCTGTTGCTGATCCATATCCTTGATGCTATCGACGGACGTTATCACGGATTTGCCGCCGGATATGAGGCGAACTTGGTCTTTTGCCAACGCGTTGCTTTGTGCGTCCAAAACCGACATCGAAAATTCGCCTAATCCTTGGTTGCCCGACATGTCTGCCCGCTGTTTCATATCAAATAACCGACGATCTTGATTCAATGCCTGCTCGATGGTGTTCCGCTGTTCATTCGACAGGCCGGACACATCAATCGTCAACGAAAGATTGCCATTTCGCATGTCGGCATCGTTCAGATAACCCGTTGAGAATCGAAGTTCGCGGGCATCTATTCCCGGCATCACATTGTCTAAAATGTGTTGCGTCAATTCCAAAAACATTTTCCGTTCCGCAAGACTCATACCGCCAAGACCGAGCGCATCTCGGAAATGAACTTCAGGCGAGTATGTTTGACCGCCGTCGATACCGAGCATAGGCACATTGATATTCTCAACGGGCACATCAACAGATCGGATGAATTCACTCGGGTCAACTCCCTGCGTGTCCCAAAGTATCTCGACATCATTGCCAACCCTGCGAAGAGACTCCGTTTGCGAGGCGATGGAATTAGTAGTTTGGTAATTTGTTCCCTGATACGAGCCGGGCATACTAATTGTAAAGCCATATTCGTTGACTTGGCCAGCATACGGATTGAATTTAGTGTTCGTATTCTCGAACATATTCAGGATTTCATGGCCGATTAGTGCTTCCGCACCATCGGCAATCATCCAGTCGGTTCCTTCCACGGCATTCAAACTGCTGCGAAAACCGTGCAGAGGCTGCACGCCTTCTTGCATTGCTTTCAACAGCATATCGTTGTAGGTTTTTTTGCTTTCCGGCGTGGTTGGACTTGAACGAAAGGAAAAATCATTCTCCTGTTCCCATTGATGGATGGCAACGAGCCTTTTCGCCCAACCTATTAGATTCTGTTCTTTTAGTGAAGCCGACTCGTAATCCATATCCAGCAAACTGACGAACGGAACTTTGTTCCCGTCGGCGTCAACTTTTGCATACGCGCCCGTTGGTTGGGCACTGCCAAGCGGATCAGGATCAACGGCTTGCGGCTCTGATGGATTTTTAGCCTCCTTTAACGCAACCGAAAGCGATTTGATCTGTTCAACCAGTTCTGCATCTTCATTGATGAGTGCCGTCAGTTGTTGATTTTCGTCGCTGTCCAGTTCGGCACTCAAAACGATGATATTCCCGTCGGCATTTTCGGCAAACGTCAGGGTCATTTCCCAATCCGCTTCGCCGGTGTGTCCTTCATCACTGCGTCCGATGCCGATTTCTTGGAGCAGGCCGACCAGTTTCGTATTAAAGGCACTGATTTGGGAACTCAAAGGCTTGGCGGCATCGGTTTGCGGCGTTTCGGCAGGACGGGCTTTTTTGGAATAGGTGCCTCGGCTGTGTTCGGAGCGGATAAATTCATCCCTTTGGTCAGAGCCGCCAACAGTGCCACGACCGGAAGGTCGCGAGTCAACCGTCGCCCCTCCAGCGGCATGTACCGAAGCGGAAGGGAAACGAGTAGAATTACTCCAATTTGCGACCGGATTTGCAAAGGAAATGTCCGCCATTGTCAAATTTATCGGAATTGCACCTCTACGTATGCATGATATGTTCTCCAAAGGGAATGGCAAGCAAAAACTGCCCATTTTGTGCATTTTGCACGTCGTGAAGATGCGGTTATGACGGTTGTAGGGATTGAGTGAGCGTTGCGTTGACGACGGTGTTGTCGTTTATCAGGCCGTCATTAAGCAGGTAGGTGGTTTTGAGCATATCTATCTTGCAAACGCTGTTGTTAGGTCGTGGTAAAGCGTTCTTGTTGCTTCATTGTTACTAAAATTCAAAAAAATATCTTCCTTGCCCTCTCGCTGGATATGGATGGTCGGCGAGGAATTTGTCCGCGTAAAAAGCAAAACACTTCCGTATCTGTTTGACCGAAAATATCCCTTCTGCGTGCTGTCAGTGCCGTAGCCATTTGTTCTCATCGTAAGCCCAATGCTGCTTATCGCATCCTCCATCAGGAAAATGTCTGTTATTTCGGCAATGTCTATCTTCACTCCGTACACGCCGCTGATGCGGATGCTGTTGTCCGTAATCGTTACAGTCGGTTCCAGTTCTCCGTACAAGAGCAATATGGGAACGGCAAACATTACGGCAAGCAAAATGAAAACCGAATATCCCATAACCCATAATCCTATTTTTTCTCGTTTTGCTTCCAATTTTGCATATAATGCCTTTTCTTCCTCGCTTTCTTCGGCAACCCATTCTTCGGCATCTCCTTTTTTGAGAAACCGCTTGCCGGTGCCTACATAAATCAACGCAACGACAACGCTTACCATTATTATTCCCGCTACAACAAAAGGCATCCATATGTCTTCACTATGGATCGCGAAGGGTAAAAGCATCACACAGCATGTTATCCAAAGCGTAAACTTGCCTATGCAACGGCACCAGGCTTTTTCGTCATATTTTGCTTGCTCTCTTCTACTCATGGTATTATAGCCGGCCATCAAAAATGCTCCTTTACCATTCAAAAGATATAACGATATGATGAGCAGCGGAATCAAGGTGATACCCCAAATAATGGATTCCATCACACTCATGTTTTTCAAGACATTCGCTTCTTTTTTTAAGCCGTTCTCCGCATTCAGAGGAAAGATATGAATACCGCCAATTTGATTGTTCTGAAATGTAACTCTTGCTTTGAAAGGGCTTCTCGTTCCCGAATAAAACAATTCGACGGATAAGTAGTCGGGAGGCGATCGGACGATTTCTATTTTTTGCAGTTCGCCGATTCGACCGAAAGGCAATTGCCGTTCAATTCTTCTTAAACCTTGTTGAAGAAATGGCTGAAGAACCGCATGGATGGTAGCGATCGATTGTTCTTCTTGCATCCATGAGCGAAACTCATCGGTCATTTCAAATTTTTGCGTAACATCTTTGCCATTTTCTTCGACAAGGTTTAAGAAGAATTGGACGGCAGTTGCTTTAAGAGCCGCTTCGTCTTCTGTTGCATGGTCGATTTCCTCTGCTTGCAAGCAACCCGTTAAGAGTATCATTCCCAATGCGGAGGCGACGAAGAGTTTCATGGCAATCGTTTTTTGGTTTGAAACGGCAAGGAGTGCCATTATATATCGCTTTTCGTTTGTAGACAAGAGTAACACCGGAAGGACGGAAGCACAGAGTTAGTACGCGTCCCGAAACGGACTACCGCATCGTCGAAACCCGAATCTTCCGAGCAACGGACTCGAAAACACCATCGGTGGCTTTCACCACAAACGTATACCTCGTTCCCGCCTCCAATGCCGAAATCGTGATCGTCGTTACGCTAACATCCGTAATCGGCGGTACTACAATGTCAAGCCGATTCTTTCCGCTGGCATCCCAAACCTCAATAATGTAGCCGATGGTTTCTGTCCGGGCAGTCGAAGGATTCCACGTAAGCGTAACGGAGTTTGCGGTGATCGAAGCCTTTGGCGCTTTGAGCGACTTGACGGCTTTGTATGTTGCCGTTGTTGCACGAACATTGACAATCTTTGAGATATTGCCGTGTTCATCCACTGCTTGTACGGCAAAGCGATATTTCGTTCTGGGCTGCAAACCTTCAATGACAATACGGTTTTCTTCGATCCGATACGAAAAATTCAACTGGGGATTAGAAACACAAGAAACAATGTGCGAAGCAGCATTGCCGCTTCGAGGAGTAATGTTCAGTATGATCGCCGTTGTGGTAGGTTTCATATCTTTTTTCGCAACCGTAACCCGCCGGGGATGCGCAGCCACATCCGCATTTGCAGAAGGATTCGTCCTTCCTATGACACTATCCGACCAGTCGGACTTACTATCACTGAACACTGTACGCAGGCGAAACATATAATTCATTCCGGCAGCAAGATTGTTTATCGTGATGCTCGTTGTATTTGACGTGTTGCCGATAACCCACGATCGGCCGGCATTCAAACTGTATTCAATCTCGTAGCCGACGGCATTCGCCACTGCCGACCAGGAAAGAACCATAGAAGTTGACGTCTCATTGCTTATTACTATTCCTTGAGGAGGAATCTCTTCGGGAAGCGTCGCTTGCAACGCGTGTGGAGAACTTGAATCTTCACGTCCCTCTACAACGGCCTGGACGATGATATGGTAAACCATCTCCGGCAAAAGACGGGACAGCATAAGTGTTGTGGTGCTATCTGTGATGATAACAGTGGTGTATAACGGCTCAAAGTTCTCAGTGGTAGAGTATGTTACGATGTATTTTTCGGCCTGCTCGATTTCATTCCAAGAAACCCTGATTTCGCTCGCACTGATGGCCTCGGTTTCAACGATTACCGTGATGGGATCCGCAGGTTCCACGGCAACAATCCACGCATAACTCAAATCGCCGGTATAGCCGCCATTCCCGGTAATCACGATGGACAAATTTTCGCCGAGATCGTCTTCCGTTACCCTGTATTCGCTCCCCGCTGCCCCGTCGATGGGCAGACCGCCGCGATGCCACTGGTAATTGAACGTGGCATTTTCGTCATCCGGCACAAACGTGACCACGATGGTATCGCCGACTTTCGGGTTCTCGTTGTTAACGGAAATGTTGCCGGTCAGTTCGATGAGCGCAGGCTCCACAGGATTCTCACAAGTGTAAGCCAAATTGCCGATATAACGGCCATTCCCGGTAATCACGACGGACAATTTTTCGCCGAGATCGTCTTCCGTGGCCGTATACTCGTTTTCCGTCGCCCCGTCGATGGGCTGGCCACCGCGATACCACTGATAATCGAACAGGGCATCTTCGTCATCCGGCACAAATGTGACCGTGATGGTATCACCGACCCGCGGGTTCTCGTTATCAACGCTCATTTCGCCGACCAGTTCGATGGGCGCAGGTTCCACGAGATTCTCCCAAGTATGACTCACTTCTCCGGTATAGTTGCCGTCGCCCGTAATCACGACGGATAACTCTTCGCCGAGGTCGTCTTCCGTTGCCGTGTACTCGTTTTCCGTTGCCCCGTCGATGGGCCGACCACCGCGATACCACTGGTACTTAAACGTGGCATTTTCGTCATCCGACTCAAACGTGGCCGTGATGGTATCGCCGACTTTCGGCTCGTCCGTGCTGACGGAGAGTTTGCCGGTCAGTTCGATGGTAACAAGATTAGTCCAAGTATAATTTGCCGTGCCGCTGTAGGCGCCCGTCCCGACCGCGACTACCCGCAAATAGTGTCCGGTATCGTCATGGATGACCGTATAAGTGCTCCCCGTTGCCCCCGGGATGAGAATGCCATCGCGAAACCACATATACGTTGCCGTCGCATCGCTGGGATCAAGCATTACCGCAATGGTATCGCCGACTTTCGGCTCCTCGCGATCGACGGTGAGACCGTTCAGGGGTGTTGGCGGGACCGGCACCACATTGGTCGCCTCGCTCTCGACGGTGCCGAAGTAACCCGTATCCGCCCGGCCGGTCGCGGTGACTCGCAACGCAGAGCCAATGTCGTCAACAGTGGCCGTGTAGGAAGTGCCCGTTGCGGATGCAATGTTTTCCCAAGCACCGCCGTCGGCTTGCCGTTGCCATTGGTAATCCGCATTGCTGCCGACGGGATAAAGCCGGGCCGTAAGGACATCGCCCACTTTCGGCGAAAGATCATCAAGCGTAATGCCCTCCAGTTCGACGGGTTCCGCCGGAGGGAACGGCACCGATGTGGTCCAAGTATGCTTCATTTCGCCGGTATAGTTGCCGATCCCCATCGCAACCACCCGCAAATACGCTCCGACATCGGCATCGGTTACGAGGTAACTGCTTCCCGTCGCCCCGGAAATCACATCTTCACCGCGAAACCACATATACGTTGCCGTCGCGTCCTCTGGTTCAAGGGTTACCACGAGCATATCGTGTATTTTCGGGTCACTGATGTTGACGGAAATGCCGGTCAGTTCGATGAGTTCCCCCGCGGGAGCCACGGGATTATCCCAGATATAACTCACTTCCCCGCCGTAGTTGCCATTCCCGGTAATCACGATGGACAACTTTTCGCCGAGGTCATCCCCCGTGGCGGTATACTTGCTTTCCGTCGCCCCGTCGATGAGCCGACCACCGCGATACCACTGGTATTTGAACGTGGCATTTTCGTCGTCCGGCACAAATGTAACCACGATGGTATCGCCGACTTTCGGCTCGTCCGTGCTGACGGAAATGTTGCCGGTCAGTTCGATCCGTTCCCCCGCGGGAGCCACCGGATCATCCCAGATATAACTCACTTCCCCGCCGTAATCGCCATCGCCGGTAATCACGATGGACAACCTTTCGCCGAGGTCATCTTCCGTGGCGGTATACTCGTTTTCCGTCGCCCCGTCGATGGGCCGACCACCGCGATACCACTGATACTTGAATGTGGCATTTTCGTCGTCCGGCACGAACGTAACCACGATGTTATCGCCGACTTTTGGCTCATCCGTGCTGACGGAAATGTTGCCGGTCAGTTTGAGGGTAACAGGCTCCGTCCAAGTATAACTTGCCGTGCCGCTGTACTCGCCCGTCCCGACTGCGACTACCCGCAAAAACTGTCCGATATAATCTTCCGTAACCACGTAAGTGTTCCCCGTCGCCCCGTCGATGGGCTCATTACCGCGAAACCACGCATACACCACCGTCGCGTCGGCGGGATCAGGCGTAACCGTAATGGTATCGCCGACTTTCGGGCTTTCGGTGCTGACGGTGATGCCGGTCAAAGGTGTCGGGGGGATCGGCACCACATTCGTCGCATCGCTCTCGACGGTGCCGAAATATCCCGCCCGGCCGGTCGCACTTACCCGCAACGCATAGCCAATATCCTCATCTGTAACCGTATAAGATGTGCCCGTCGCGTCTTCAATATCCACCCACGCATCACCGCCGTCGGCCTGCCGTTGCCATTGGTAATCCGCATTGCTGCCGCTGGGATAAAGCCGGGCCGTAAGCACATCACCCACCTTCGGCGAAAGGTCATCAAGCGTAATGTCCTCCAGTACGGTGGGAAGATCGGGCATTCGCGGCACCGAACTCGTCCAGATATGCTTCATTTCGCCGGTATAGTTGCCCGTCCCGACCGCGACCACCTGCAAATAGGCCTCGGCATCGTCTTCCGTTACCTCGTAACTGCTTCCCGTTACCCCGTCGATGAGAGTTCCATCGCGAAACCACGCATAAACCACCGTCGCCCCGTCGGGTTCAACCGTTACCGTCAGGGTATCCCCTATTTTCGGCTGTTCGATGTTGGCGGAAATGCCGGTCAGCGGGGCTGTTACCGTAGCGGTCGCGCTGCTCGTTTCAGTGCCGGAATAAGCCCCCGTGCCGGTCGCGACGACCCGCAAGGCATAGCCCAAATCGCCCTCGGCAACCGTATAAGTCGCGTCCGTCGCGTCGGCAATGTTCGTCCAGGTGCCGCCGATTCGCTGTTGCCACTGGAAATCCGCGGTGCCGGCGGCAGGATCAAGCGTTGCCGTAATCGTATCGCCGACTTCCGGCGAGGCTTTGTCGATCGAAACGCCTGCCAGTGCGATGGCGGGCACCAGATTCGTCAGGTCGCTCTCGGCATTGCCGGTATAAAGCCCCGTACCGGTCGCGACGACCCGCAGGCCATAGCCGACGTCGCTCACGGCAACCGTATACGTCGCGTCCGTCGCGTCGGCAATGTCTGTCCAGGTGCCGCCGGTTCGATGCTGCCATTTGAAATTCGCGGTGCCGACGGCCGGATCGAGCGTTGCCGTCAGAAGATCGCCGACTTCCGGTGTGGTATTGTCGATCGAAATGCCGATCAGCGGTGTTGTTACCACAGCGGTCGGATCGCTTGTTTCACTGCCGTTATAATGAGTGCCATCGCCGCTTACGATCACCCGCAAGGCATAGCCCAAATCGCCCGCGGCAACCGTGTAGGTCGCATTCGTCTCGCCGGCAATGTTTGTCCAGGCGCCGTCGCCGAGTTGCCGTTGCCACTGGAAATCCGCGATGCCGCCTTCAGGCTCGCTCGGCTCGAGCGCGGCCGTGAGGCGATCGCCGACCTGCGGCGAGGTCTTGTCTATCGTAATCCCGGTCAGTTCGAGGGCTCGCACCACACCGCTCGGATCACTTATTGCATTGCCGGTAAAATGATCAGAAACGAGTGTGTCTTGGATGGTTACGATGGCCCGAATGGCATAGCCGATGTCGTCAAAGGTAACTTCGTAGGTACTGTAGCGGGCGCCGCCCGCTGCATCGGGAATGTCTTCCCAAGTATTGCCGCCGTCGATTTGCCGTTGCCATACGAAATTTCCGAAGGCGCTGGCTCCGAGGCCACTGACTTCGGTGGGGCATTGTGCGAAGATGATATCGCCGACCCGCGGCGCGGCGGTGAGCGGAACCCCGTAGATGTTGGCGAGCAGAACCCCGGTTATCGGGATGCGTGGCACCACATTCGTCGGAGCACTTGGTATAGGTTCGCCGCCAAAAGTCGTGTCGGTTACGATCACCCGCACGAGTCGGTTTATCACTTCAGGGCCAACCGTGTAGGTCGCGTTCGTGCCAGGTCTGCTGGGTGAGTGTGAGACGTTTTCCCACCTGTCGCCAATACTATCATAATACTGCCATTGGTAAGTTACGGTGGCATTGGCAGGGACGGGTGTTGCCGTGAGGACATCGCCGTACTTCGGCGAGGTGTTGTCGATCGTAACACCGGTCAGCGGGACTGCTGTCCTCACAGACGCTGTGGTTACGGTCATATACTGGCCGGTGGGCGTTGAGGCAGAGATATTCTCATACCCGGTATTGGTCATTACCGCATAGATTTCAGTGTCCTGCGGCAGGCCGATAAAAGTGAATACACCATTGTTTTCCGTGTAGAGAGATGGGTTGACTACGGTATCACCATCGGCGTAATGCCAAGTGTACGTAGTCGTCCCGCCGACATTGGAGCCATGCTCGCTGGAAAGGTCCACCACGTTGTTCGCCTCGAGAACAATCGGTATGCCGCCTTGGGTGCCAAGGTTCAGTGTGGTAAACGCATTACCAGTCGGCAATTTCAGCGTGGAGAACGTCAGTTGGTTGTTGGAGACGGTCAGCGCCGTCAGTGCGGTGTTGTTGGAGACGTCCAATGCCGTCAGTTGGTTGATATAGAGATCTATTCGCGTCAGTGCAGGGTTGTTGGAGACATTTATCTCTGTCAGTTGGTTGTTCTGGAGTTCTATTACTGTCAGTGCAGGGTTGTTGGAGGCATTTATCTCTGTCAGTTGGTTGTTCTGGAGACGCAGCGTCGTCAGAGCGGTGAGGCCGGAGACATCCAATGTTCCGGGTATGTTTCTATTATACGCAGCAATTTGTCTAATATAACCACCAGCAGTCCACTCAACGTTATAGTCAGCGGTGCCTGGTCGGCTCATAATATCGTTATAGACTTCCAAGTCCCGGGCTTGGGCGCTCGCAGGGGGGAGTCCTCCTGGCAGGGGGCCTGCCTGCGGGGCGAAATTGTGCTCAAATGGGGCCGAAACTTCGGCCGAAACTTCGGAAAATGGCGGCGGCGGTTCGTGAAGAGAGGTGTGAGAGTCATCCGCGTTTAAGAAGGGCATTGCCGAAAGCATTTCCCGGCCTTCGAGTTCTTCGATTCGAGCAGAGCGGCCGCGTTTGCGTTTTTCTGCAGATTTCCTATCCAGCCCCCCCCCCCCAACTTATCTAGTTTGCCGTTTTCGGTGATGGATTTGAGAATTGCGTCGAGGGAGACCATAGTTGCGGGGATGAAAAAAGGATGTACTGTTAGTAGTACTGTAACGTGCAAAACGGAAATAGGTAGCGGTCTTTAGGCATTTTTTCCAAAAAAGGGGAAAATTTTCCCGTTCGCGTAGCGGTTATAGGGATTGTAGGGATGAGGGGGGGGCGAGTTGCGCCGCGAGTTGTCATTCCGGCTCCCTTCTCGTCCTCCCGGCGCACCTAATGTCATCCCGGCGCAAGCCGGGACCCAGAGGAACCGAGATCACACGCAATGTCTGGATTCCGGCTTTCGCCGGAATGACGAAGAGGAGCCGGGAACCGGCGCGGCCTACACTTGGGCAACCAGTTCGATTTCAATTTTTGCCCCTCGGGGAAGTGCCGCAACTTGAACGGTACTCCGTGCCGGCTTCGCTGCGCCAAGATGTTGTTCATAAACCTCATTCATTTTCCCGAAATCGGCAAGATCCATCATATAAACATTCATTTTGATGACGCGATCCCAACTTGTGCCCGCCGCCGCAAGCACCGCATCCAGATTTTTGAGAACCTGCTTCGTTTGTTCCTGAATTGTCCCTTCGAGGAACGACATATCTTCCGGCACGAGGGGGATTTGTCCCGACGTGAACAGAAAACCGTTGCTGATAATGCCTTGCGAATAGGGCCCGATCGCCGCCGGAGCGGAAGGTGTGTTGATGATTTTCATATGTTATTCAATTTCATCCAGGGCGGATTGAAGTTTGTGTTTTGACTGCACGCCAACCATCCGCTCCACGACTTTGCCTTGGTAAAAAAAGAGCAGAGTCGGCAACGTGTCGATGCCAAATTGCGTCAGCAATTCGGGAAACTGGGCGGCATTTATTTTGACGATGCTTGCATCTCCCTCATTTTCTTCGGCAAGTTCTTCCAAGATGGGAGCAATCATTCGGCATGGCCCGCAGGTCGGCGACCAAAAATCAACCACGACGGGCACGTCCGACTGCAAAACGACGGTATCGAAATCGGCACTGTTCAATTCCGCAATGCGTCCCATAGGAGGTGATTCTGTAAAAACGGGGCCGGAAGGGGTTGGCCCGATTTTACCAAAAATACGGACGCTGGCAAGATGGCCGTTTCCGCGGGGTGCAAGTTCCGCATTAGGCAAAAAAGGTAGGCAGCCGACCGCCGGGCGGGTGCGTCGGCGCAGCCGACTGGGTGGCTCTGTATGCGGCAAGCCGCAGTTGCCGCCCGGCGGTCGGCAACCTACCTTCAGCAAGCCGAATCGCACAAGGTCGGCAACCTACCTTCGGCCTATTTCCGAGGGAAAGACCCTCAATCACGGCATCACCAACAAGCCGAAGCCTTCGCTCAAGTCAAACGAATTTTCGGCATTCCAACTCTCAATTCCCACACCGGGAACCAAACGGCGAATGGCCAAATTCCACACCGTGCCCGGTACGACTGGACGCTGAACCAACGACGAGAATGGTATTGCCGCCTCAATATACCAGGCATCCGCGTCCTCCTGGCGAGCCACCTGCCATTGCGGATCCCAACCGGCATCGCCCAAACACGAATCACTGACCCAACCGCGATAATCTATCGTCAACGAATAATACGAGTCATAATCCCGATCTATGTCGATCAGAATTTCGACCCGGTCTTGATCCGACATTCCGGTATCCCGCAACCGCCGCTGCTCCGCCTGCAACTCATAATCAAAATCCGGTATTTTCGGACAACGCAACCCAATATACAAAAACTGCGAATCCCGCAGGAACATCGCCTGCGTACCGAAGTTTTGCGACATCGCAAGCAATCGTTCTTCCCTGACCGTCCCAACCCGGCGGGCCGAGTTTCCTTGCAATAATTCGGCAAGCCGACGCCGCGGCTTGTCCGGCGTCAGAGAGTAAATATGTCCCCGTTGCCAAATGCCTTTATCGTGTTCGTCATCAAACTTGCCGTCCAAAAACGGTCTGGTTTCCGTGTACACGCACAACATCGCCGGCATCGGCACTTCCCGTTGCTCGATCGGCAATGCGGATTTATCCTGCACCGTCAGCCAAAATTCCGTCCGCGCCCGCATACTCCAAACATCGTCAAATCTCGCATTCGATCGGGCTTGGTAATATCTTGCCGATTCCTGCTCCCAACCGTTTTTCCGCAGGATGGAGGCCACGGCGAATCGCATCATCGGCAAATCCGCAAGGTCCGGCATCGTATGGTCTAAAAATTGCCCGAGCGACAACACCCGGCTGTGTTTTTCTTCCGTAATTTGCCCGCTTTGAATCGGCTTTCGCACAAGCGTCGTTTGAGGTTTTCGGTGTCCCGGCCGGTCAGGATCATCAACCCAGTCCATCAACTCGACGGCCGCTCCCTCTTCGTGCAATTCGCCCGCAAGGATTTCGCCCGACGAAATGTACTGCATCACCCGAACGAACGCCGGTCGAACAAGCGGGTGCCGGGAATAATTCTGCGTTAAAATGAAGTATGTCTCCATCGCGGCATGCCAATCGCCTTCTTGATGGAATTGCTCCGCCATATTGAGCAGGATTTGGACTGCCGAATCCGGGTCAAGTCTCCGCGTCAATTCGGCCGCGTGCGTTGCGATGTAGGCCCTGCTGACGAGTTGCCTTCCGGTTGGTTGCCCCCAGCCCGGCGGACTGCGGTCCGGCATCGTTTTGGCGGCACTTTGCAAAAGCCCCAACGCATTACGGCGTTGGATTGCACGCGAGCGATGCAGTTCCTGGAAGTCCGCGTGGATTCCAAAATGTTCCCGGCGCCCGTCGATGCTGTGCAAAAACGGGATTCCCGCAAAGAAGTCTCTGCCGGAATGTGTATTGGGCAATGCACTCACGAAACCGAGGATTGCCGGACATCGCGGAGCATTGACCAAACTTCGGGAAATATAGGTCATTTCTTCGAGCGGCAGGCCAAGCCGGGCCGTCGGGTCTGCCGTTGTTAAATGCACATCGCCGAGCATCCCGTTTTTGAGCGTCAGGAACACCTTTTTGACCATCCACGGTGCGAGGCCTAGTTCGGTCAAATGATGCGGATAGGCCGACGGATCGCCCGCCGATTTGACCGCATCCAGCACTTCACGCATCGCAAACTCTTCGGCAGCCGAGTCGGTATAGGGATTCGTGTAATTGGACGTCAGGACGATTTCCGGCTTCCATTGCCGAATGCTTGCAACAAGTCTTTCGCGGAGCATCGGCATCCCGCGTCCGTCCGTGGTTTTTTGGATATATTCGACGAGGTTGTCGGCATTTGTCCAAATTTCGCGGGGCAGGACGGGAAACGTCCCGAGTTCCATCCCGACGGAGCCGCCGGAGCGGACGATGGCGTCATGAAACTGGTTTTCCAGCCCGCTCGACTGTTTTTCGTTATGGAAAAGCAGCATGCAGCCGCTCAAAAATCCTTGATTGGCCGACAGGGCTGCAAAGGCTTCAAAGGGGAGTGATTCGGTATCGCCGAAGATGCCTAATACCGACAGTTTCGTGCTGCTGGAGCGTTGCAGCGTCCAAGTTTGCCCGCCGTTTTGCGTTGCAAGGATTGTTCCCAAATCGCCGACGGCCCAGCCGGTGTTGTCGTCGGCAAAGACGATTTTTCGGATGGGCGACGCGATGCCGGTTAAGGTTGCTTGCCAAGTTCGTCCGCCGTCTCGGGACATATAGATATTCGTACCGGGATTTCCGGCAACCCAAAGATTTTGCCCTCGGACTTCGATGGTTTTCAAATCGACACTTTCGGCGGCGTGGCCTGGAAGCATCCCCGGCACGACACCCCAGCGAAAACCTTGGTCTACGCTGAAGAGGAGCAGTCCGCGGTCGCCGACCGCCCAGGCGGTCACGTCGCTGTTTGGCCGATTGACTTTAACGGCAGAAACACGGCGAAGGCCGAAATTCGTTGTTTGGGATGCGGAAATGCCGTTTTGGAATTGTTGCAAGATGCCGTGAAAACCGATTCCGATGCCGGTTCGCAGGTCGTAAAAGTCGGCATCGGCAAAGCCGTCGGAGAGTTGCGATTGGATAGGCTGCCAAGTTTGTCCGGCATTGGATGAGACGAGGATTCCGCTGGGGCAGCGTTCGGAGGTTGCGCCGGCAACGAGGATCGTTGTTGCGTTGAAGAATTTGACGCGGTAGAGCGGGGGCAGGTCGGGCGAGTGTTGAAGTTGCCAAGATTGCCCGCCGTTTTGGGTCGTGAGAATGACGCCTCGGCCTTGATTTGCCGTTGGAAACCAATAATTCCCGACGGCGATACCGAAGGATTCGTTGAAAAATTGAATGCTATGAAGGGAACAGTCGATGGGCGTTGCCTGGAGTTGCCAAGTGGTTCCGCCGTTGTGGGTTGTCCAGATGGTGCCTCGGTCCCCGACGGCCCAGCCGCGGCTGGGATTGAGGAAATAGACATCATTGAGTCGAGCATCGCTCATCATATCGGTATAGGGCGATGCCGCAATTCGTTGGGTTGGCGTTCCCGGGGCGAAAAGGGCATTAAGTGGGTCGCGTTGGTTTCCGAAGAGATTGGCCGTCGGCGCATCTTGAGCGAGGGCGACTGACGAGTAGGCGAGGATCAGGATAGCGAAACCCAGGCGGTTCATGGAGTGCGGATGTTAGCAATTTTTCGCGAATCGGACAAGAGGGAAGTGTTGATAGGGAAGTGTTGATTGGATAGGGAAGGGGCATCGTCTTCCCCTATTGCAGCACACCTGGTACAATTCCCGTATGCTAAAAATCGGAATCAACGGAGCCGCAGGCCGTATGGGACAGCGACTCATCGCTCTGACGGCAGCCGATGCCGACCTCGATCTGACCGCCGCCCTGGAACGACCCGGCCATCCCCTGCTCGGACAAAATGTCGGCGTCCCCCTCACTGCCGAACTCGAAAAAAATGTCGATGTGCTCATCGACTTTTCCTCGCCAAAAGGAACGGATTCCCTGCTCAAACGCTGTGCGGAATTGCAAATCCCGTTGGTTTTTGCAACGACCGGCCTCTCGCCGGAACAATTAACCAAACTCCGCGAAACCGCTCAAACGATTCCGCTGCTCTGGTCGCCGAGTATGAGTATGACCGTCAATTTGGCGATGAAACTCTGCGAAATGGCCGCCCAAACGCTTCACGGAAAGGATGCCGATGTTGAAATTATCGAAAAACACCATCGCTTCAAGGTTGATGCACCCAGCGGGACGGCACTGAAATTCGGGCAACTGGTTGCCGAAAAGATGAATCTCACGCAGCCGCAGCATGGCCGATCTGGAGAAACGGGCGAGCGAAAGCGTTCGGAGATTGGTTATCATGCCGTTCGGCTTGGGGATAATCCGGGCGAGCACACGATTTTGTTCGGTTTGCTCGGCGAAACGCTTGAAATCACGGTGAAGGCGTCGAATCGGGACTGTTATGCGTTGGGAGCGCTTGCGGCGGCGAAGTTTTTATACGGCAAGCCCGCCGGGCTGTACGGAATGGCAGATGTGTTGGAACTTTAGGGCGCAAAAAAAAGTCCGGGCGACTATTACAAGAAAAGTCATCGCGCCGGACCCATCCCCCCCGGGAAAACACATATAATTTCAGTTAAAGGCCTGTTACCGCCTTGTACTTTAATCATCGGAACACTCGCGGTCAGAACTTTGCTGTTTTTTTAAGATTTGGCAAAAAACACGAATTTCCCGAACGTAGGGGGACTTCAGATGCAGGCCGACTGCAAGTTTCACAAAAAGGTAGGTTGCCGACCGCCGGGCGGCAACTGCGGTACTCCGCACAAAGAGGGCCTGCACGCTTGTTGCCGTTTCCCGGCCTCCCAGTCGGCTACGCCGACGCAGCCGCCCGGCGGTCGACTGCCTACCTTCCCTAATGCGAAACTCGCAGGAGGCCTGGCTTCAAATGATGAAAGCCATCGCATCCTCAATCGTCGCCGAAGAGCGAACGAAATGGATTCGGCGGCGGCAATGACGGCGGCAGATCATACGTCTGTATCGGCAGCGGTTGGTTTATGTCGGGCGGCTGAGCACGTCGATACGGCTCAAAACCTTGAAATGCCGACGGAATCTGCACGACCACACGGCTCAAAAAGGGTTCCTCCATGTCCAATTCCCCGTTGCGTTGACGCTTCGCCGCCGAAGCAGACAATGAATAAAACGTGATTTCGATGGCCGACGGCACGCTTTTGCGGTCCAAACTCGCCCAGTGTTCGTGCCACGTTCCGCCATCATAATACTGAAACCGTCCATGAATAATTTCCGGCGCATTTTGGATGGTTTCCGCGACCGCTGTTGTAGCAGCATAGTCCCGTTCCGTCCGAACGAGCCCGTTTGCCGGATGGAATTCGTAAAAAATCGTCCGCAATTCCGAAGATTCTTCGGTTCTCCAGGCATAGTGTGCAACATCAATCCGCAACTGCTCTGCCGTGCCGGTTACGCCGAAATGCCGGATGGTTTCACCGCTGGCCGTCGGGCTCGAATCTTGGTCGGTATCTTGGATGGCCGACCGGAAATCATCGTTAATTTTTTGCGTCCAATGCCGAACGGTGCGTTGCTGTTGAGTTTGGCCTGCCCGTTGCTTTTCCATTTGGATAAGCGTATATGTAACGCCCCAAACGATGCTCAGCAACAGGACGAGCGTCGACAGGACGAGCAGTATTTCTAAGAGCGTAAAGCCTTGCCGCATGTCGATGTACGGGGCAACAAAAGCACGGCAACCGCCTCTGATTTTAGTGCAATCAAGGGGAATTTGCAATGGCGGGTCCGGCCATGTGGATTTTTTCACACCCGATGCAATCGTAAAATTATCGGCCTCTTGCTTTTCCCCGTCCGTATGCTAAACTCACGGGATCGAAATGACGAGCGAACATTTTTGTACTTGTTTTGTCCTATCCTGCGAACATCATCCTTCGCGTCACGAGCAGGGTTGCGATTCGTGTATTCAGAAAAACTTGCGAGACAAAGAAATCCCGGCCTGTTTTTGGATCAGCATTGGAGGCGACTTAAGCAATGAAAAGGAATTTACATACGAACGTTTCGCCGAGTATGTCTCGCACAACCGAACACAGTAACTCCACGGAGCCGAATTCAGATAAACTCCAAAAAACCAAACTGCCCGCCTGGATAGGCTCCGTCCTATTTCATACGTTCCTGCTGCTCCTCATCCTATACTGGTTTTCTCTGCCCAGTGCCAACCGCTCTGCCCCCGGTGAACGCGGGGCCACCGGAACCATCACCCTCCAATCCGGCGGCAATGCAAGACAGCAGGCACAAACCGCCGATGCAAACGTTGCCGATTCGGAACTACAGGATATTGCAACGGAACTCGCAACCCAGCGATTTGCCACGACCGTTTTGGATGTCCGGCCAGTCAATCCCGTACTCGCACCAGGCCAAATACAAGGGGCTGGCGGGGCCGCGGCGAGCGAACTGGCCGGTGATTTTCAGAACATCCCCAGCGGCGGAGTCGGCAATCTGACCGGAGCAACCACGGTGCAACTTTTTGGACAGAGCGGGACGGGAACGAAATTTGTGTACGTTTTTGACCGCTCTGCCAGTATGGATGGCCGACGGATGCAGATGGCCAAGGCGGAGTTGATCCGCAGTTTGGATGCCTTGGGGGACTCGCATCAGTTTAATATCATATTTTACAATCACGAAGTGCAGGTTTGGCGGGCCAGTCCGCGGAGTTTGATTTATGCGACGCCGACGAACAAGCAAAGTGCGATTCGTTTTATTGAGGGCATCACGCCGATTGGCGGAACGCAGCATTATCATCCGTTATTGGAAGCGATTTCTCATCGTCCTGATGTGATTTTTTTCTTAACGGATGGCGAGTCGCAGGATGATTTAACGGCAGTGCAACTTGCTCAAATCGAGCAGGCGAACAGTCGATTTGGTCGTGGTTCGCAGATCAATGTCATCCAATTTGGCGGTGGTGGTTTCACGGAAAGGCCATCGCAAATGCTTCGGCAACTTGCGGAAGACAACGATGGCGGGTATCTGTACCGCAACGTGCTGGGACAGTAGAAATGCGAATTTTGTGTTTGTTCCGAAGCGGCATATGAACTCGCACCTCGTGCGGCTTGACTTTTTTGGCCGGACGGACGAAAATGGGTCCCACCGTAAACCCTCGGCAACTCACTATGGGCAAACGCAGAAAGTTAGAAACCATTCTCATAGAAAATAATATCGTTTCTAACGAACAATTACAACAAATTGTCCAATATGCCCACGCCGTCGGCATTGACCTGCACGAAGCCGTCTTGCAGAAAAAAATCGCATCTCCCGATGCCGTAATGATGGCCTATGCCGAATCCATCGGCTTGCCGTTTATCCACATTGACGATGTTTCCATTGATACGGCTATCGTGGCACAAATTGACCCAATGACTGCTCGGCAGAATTCATTTCTCCCGATTTCTGCAGACCAAGGCCATATCTTGTTGGCAACGACGAAACCGGTCATTCCCGACGTTGCGGAACAACTCCGGCTGCAATTTAATATGTCAGTTCGGTGCGTAATCTGTACGCCAGCCGAGTTGAGTTCGGCCATTGCCCAGTATTATCCTCGTGATGCCGTCAAAATTGAGCCGCCGAACGCTCCCGCAACGCAGAAACCCGTCGCGAAACCCAAGGCAAAGCCAAAGGCGGAGCCGGTGGAGCCGATGAATGATGAAGACAAACGCGACAGGCTCCTGAAAGTGATTGCGTCGTTTAATTTTACGGTGGCGGGTGTTTTCTTTGGTTTATCGCATTTTCAGATTCCCCGGGTCATTTACAATTCGGGCTATCATTTTTTGTTTTCGATCATTTTGGGTATCCTCATCGGTGCCGTCGTGGGGTATTTCGTATTGCGGAAATTGAGCCGTTAGAGCGTATCCCAAATTGCCCTGGAATCGCTTCCGTCATTCCGGCGCACGCCGGAATCCAGCCGAGCGGCGTGCACAGCGATTCCCTGGTTCCCGGCTTTCGCCGGGATGACGACTTTTTTGCCCAAGGCGGGGTAAACTGCATAAACTGTACGGATTGAGTCAATTTTTTCGTTTTTGCCGAAAAAAACGATATTGTTTTGCCGAAAATACTCTGTTTGTCCGTTTTGGTAAGCAATTTGTGCCAGTTCCATGCCGATAGACAGAGGCAGGTGAGGTATATGCCGCCCCTTCATTTATCGGAGAGAACAATGATTAGGCTCCTTTCAATCGCAACAATTTCCGTATCTCTATTGCTTTGTGTGCAGGTGTTCGGCAATTCGCCGGATGTCGAGCATCCAGAAATTGACGACCAAAGCAGCGTGTATTGTCCGTCGACGCCGCGTCCGTGCCCGACAACGCAAAAAAAACAGCCGACACAACAGCAGTATTGGTCTTGTCCAATACCGGGACATACGCATCCCATCGGCACGCCTTGTCCCGTACCGGCCGTCGGACACTTTTTTGGCGACACTCCAACGGGCCAACGTTTCGGGCTCGGCAGTGCTGGGGCAACGATGCGGGGCTTCAAACTGTTTAACCGGTCGAACGATGCGGCATCGGCTTCTCCCGGACAATCGGGCGGAACCGGTCTCGCGTCTGGCCTTGCTCCGCGAATTGCGTTCGCCCAGCGTGCAGAACCGGCCAGACCTGCCGGACCGCCGCCGAAAGGACTGCTGGAAGGCGTGTTCGCGACACAGCAATACCAAAAAACCGTCCCGATGACAGGGCAGCAGCATTCAAATATCGCGGATCACTTGGGACATCCTGATTTTCAGCATGGACAGGGACATTTGATCACGCATCCGGGCCATGTGCCGGAACGGATTGTTTATGTTCCTTATGCGATGCCGCCACCGATTCACGTGGAGCGTCTTGGCAAGGCCTTGGCTCGTCCGTTCCCATGGCGTAAAATGCTTGGTGATGCGAATATGCACGAGTACCCGGAAATGCCGCTCAATATGTACACGACTCGGGGCCCGAGAGACTTTTTGGCTCCCAACCCGCCGAGCATTGGATATTAGACTTGTTCGGGTAATTAGACTTGTTCGGGAATGCGCAAGAGCGGGGGGATGCGAGCCCCCCGGGTAATTCGGGTAATTTTCCCGGTAATTCCGATGCTTGAAATCACACATCCCACCGAAGCCGAATTGGAAGGCGTCTTGCATTTTGCCTTTGGCCATCTGCCGGCAAATGAGTTTTCCCTGCGCATCGCGTCGATGATGCTGCAATACCAGACCGGCCGTATTGACCTGCAAGGCATCGTGCAAGCCAAACACGCTGGCCAACTCGTCGGAGTGCTGTATGCACAAACTCGGCCGGATAATTCCGTGATGCTTTGGATTCCGGCAATGGAGCCAGGCTTTCCGCTGGAGCCGATGTTTGAGCCGTTTCTTCAATTTTGCCGGTCCAAAAACGCATTCGCGGCGATTGCGATTGCCGACCGCAATCAGTCGTTCGATGAACAGGCATTTTGCTCCGCCGGTCAGTTCCGCTCTCTTTCGGATTTAGTCTATCTCGTATCGGAACTGTCGCCCGATGATGCACCGGCAAAACCAAGCCGATTGCAATTCATTCCGCTTTCGGATTATGCGGAAGATGTTTCGGAGCGGCTGATCCGGCTGGTCAAGGAAACCTATCTCGACACGCTGGATTTCCCGGAATTGATGCAAATCGCGCCGGTCGAACAGGTTTTGCAAACATATAAAACCGAAGCGCCGTATCGGCCGGAATTATGGTTTTTCATTCAACGGGACGGCATTGATGTCGGCGTATTGTTTTTGACGGATTCGGGCCCGGAGCAGTTTGAATTGACGTATATGGGCTTGATTACGTCAGTTCGGGGACAGGGATTATCGCGGGAAATCATCCATTTTGCCAAGGCCATCACGTTTCAGGAAAACCGTTTTTTGCTGTTGACTTCGGTGGATGGACAAAATCATCCGGCATGCCAAACCTATCTTTCGCAGGGATTTAAGGCTTGGGATCGAAAGAAATTGTATATCCGCTTTTTCCCGGCCTGGAATCCGTAAAAACGGCACGGCCAGCACCGCAAATTGATGTTGCGAAAATTGGGAAAATTCTGTACCATCTGACGGCAGCAGGTCTCGTTCCAGGTTCCTCGAAAGATTTTGCAAAATGTATCCCGGATATTCTGGTATCGCACAACATGGCCACCGAGCATTTCTGATGACGGCATTGGGATTTGCGATGCTGGTTAATGCCTTTTTAATCGCGAATTTTTACTGGACTGCACTTTTAACGCCCGGACAACGCAATATATGCCTTGCAGGCCTGTTTGCCGTATGGTGCGCGTTGACGGTTTTTGCGTCGTATCAAAAACAGAAACTCGCGGCGGCAACGAAAACGGAAGAACACGATACCACATTCCGGCAAACGATCTCGCATTACCTGCAAGGCGATTGGTTTGCCGTGGAATCGCAAATCTTGCCTTATCTCAAAAAATATCCAAAAGATACTGAAATGCTGCTGCTTCAAGCGACCATGTATCGCCATACCGAACGCTATGAGGAAGCCTTACTGGTTTTGGATAAACTGCAACTCTTGCAAGACAGTCGGCGTTGGTTTGCCGAAATAGAAATGGAACGGTCTGTGATCAGGCAAATGTTCACCGAGCAGAAATCTTGACGCTTCGCGGGTATCCGGCGGGTATCCGGTCATTGCGAAACTGCGACGAAACCGCTAAAATTCCCGCCACGTTATGCCGCCCCATGTTGCCGTTCCTTCTCCGAACACGAAATACCTTGTCCTTTGGGCATTGTGCATTTCGCATCTCCTGAATGATACCTTCCAGTCCATCATTCCGGCATCGTTGCCCTTGCTCAAAGACGGATTGCTCCTTACTTTTACGCAAGTCGGGCTCATCGGGGCCGTTTTTCAATGTGCCTCGTCCGTCTGCCAACCCCTCATCGGCTGGCTCACCGACAAGCATCCCCAACCCTACTCCCTGCCCTTCGGGATGACTTCCACGCTGTTCGGCATCCTGCTGCTGTCCTGCGCTTGGAGTTTTCCCATCGTGTTAATTTCCGTGGCTCTCATCGGATTCGGCTCCGCAATTTTCCATCCCGAAGCCTCTCGGCTCGTTTATATGGCATCCGGCGGGCGATTGGGGTTTGCACAATCCTTTTTTCAGACCGGCGGCAATTTCGGTGCGGCAATCGGCCCGTTGCTCGCCGCCGTGATCATCACGCCCTACGGCCAGCAAAACATCGCCTGGTTTGCCGTCCTGACATTTTGTGCCGTCCTTTGGTTGATTCCATTAAGCCGATGGTATCGCGGACTCTTGAAAGAACGGGAAGAGTTAACCAACACGCTGAAAAAAGAATATGCACCCGACGCGGCAAATCCCTTGCCAAGGCATACGATTTTTTTTGTAGTTTCCGTCCTGTTGGTATTAGTTTTCTCGAAAACGCTCTACACGACCAGTTTGAGCAACTTTTTTACGTTTTACCTGATTGAAAAATACCAGGTTACGGTTCAGCAATCGCAGTTATTTCTGTTTGCATTTCTCTTTGCCGTTGCGGCTGGGACGATGATCGGCGGAACGCTCGGCGATAGGGTTGGTCGAAAATTGGTGATCTGGTTTTCGATCCTTGGAGCAGCACCGTTTGCGTTGGTGTTGCCGTATGTCGATTCTTTATTGGGGGTTTGTTTGTTGAGTATGCTGATTGGAGCGATCACGGCATCATCATTTCCGACGATTTTGATATTTGCTCAGGAACTGATGCCGGGCCGGGTTGGCACGGTTGGCGGATTATTTTTTGGATTTGCATTTGGATCGGGCGCGATTGCAGCGGCATCGTTGGGTTGGCTGGCCGACATCATTGGCATCATGTCGGTTTTTGAATGGTGTGCATACATTCCGCTCATTGGTTTGATGACGTGGTTTTTGCCGCGGGAACCCAGAAAGAGCCTGTAACTCCCTAACTCACGCTGGACTCCACGTACGCGTCGGCAACGGCACGAGCAACCGCCGGTGCCACCGCACGATCCAATGGACTCGGAATAATGTAATCCGCACATAATTCCGAATCCGATACCACCGCCGCAATCGCCTTCGCCGCCGCGATTTTCATCGCATCATTGATGTCCCGAGCACGAACATCCAACGCCCCGCGAAATATGCCCGGAAATGCCAATACATTGTTTATCTGATTCGGAAAATCACTCCGTCCCGTCCCAACAACCGCCGCGCCCGCTAACTTCGCATCCTGCGGCATAATTTCCGGGACCGGATTCGACATCGCAAACACGATCGGCTGCGAATTCATACTTTTCACCATTTCGACACTCACGCAATTCGGTACGGACACGCCGATAAATACATCCGCTCCCCGTAACACTTCCGCCAACGAGCCGGTTTTTCGCTGCTGGTTCGTGATCGCCGCCATTTCGAGTTTTTCCGCATTCAAGTCATCACGGCCTTGATAAATCGCTCCCAGCCGATCACACAGCACGACATCCTTGAGCCCCATCGCAATCAGGAGGCGTATGACGGCAATTCCCGCAGCCCCGGCCCCGTTCGCGACGACGGATATTTCATCAATTTTCTTGCCCGTCAGTTTTAGGGCATTAAACATTGCAGCCAGCGTTACGACGGCTGTCCCGTGTTGGTCATCGTGAAAGATGGGAATATCGCAACATTCCTTGAGTCGCCGTTCGATTTCAAAGCAGCGCGGGGCGGATATGTCTTCCAGGTTGATTCCGCCGAAACTGCCTGCGAGCAGGCGGATGGTATTGACGATTTCATCGACATCGTGCGATCGGATGCAAAGCGGGAAGGCATCGACATCGGCGAATGCTTTGAAAAGGGCACATTTTCCTTCCATCACGGGCATACCGGCTTCGGGGCCGATGTCGCCGAGGCCGAGTACGGCAGTTCCGTCCGTGATGACGGCAACGAGATTGCCGCGTCGGGTGAGTTCGAAACTTTTGTCGATATTTTTTTGGATTTCGAGGCAGGGTTCAGCGACGCCGGGCGTGTAGGCAAGGGAGAGATCCTCTCGGGTTTCGAGGGGCGAACGGCAAATGACTTCGATTTTTCCTTTCCAGTCGTAGTGTTTTTTCAGCGATTCGGCAGCGTAATCCATCGTGGTGCGGGTTATGTTCTGTCGCTGGTATTTTAGCAAAAAGGAAACCGGATGTAAGACGGTGCTTGGCTGTTCCCCTACCGCAGCGGCAACACCTCGCCGTAGGGATAGTCCCCGTCCGTCATCGCATCATCCACGCGAGACCACGATGCCGAATCATCCCACGATACCCGTATCCGACGCCCCAACGATCGCTCCGACTCAATTTTCGCCAACAACTCCGCAGGCAACGACGGTATCCTGCGGCCATCCGGCTCCTGCACCATCTGACGCGTTAACGCCAACGGATACAAGACCCTGTCCCGACCATCTTGCGGATAAAATATCACAAAACTGTCCTCCGCCCGATTCGACTCCGGCAAGAAAAAATATATCACCGTCGGCGTTTCCCCCTCCGCAAGTTCGGCCTCCGATTGGCGCATCCTCTCCAGCAAAAGCCGAACAATGTTGTCGAGATGACGCTGCCTGACCTGAGGGTTTTCCGTATCATTGTCATGCAACAACACCGCAGAGCGAACCAGCAACTCGTAAAATCGACGCATAAACGGACGCGCGCCCGGCCGCTGCCGCAAAAAATTATTCGTCGCCGTCGTTATTCCCATAAAATCGCCATCCAGCGTTCGCCAATTCTCGTGCCTTATCGAATCCGTAAGCAAAAATTCCGAAGAGAACGTCAGCAATTCCGTAACTTCAGGCCGCATCGCGATCGCACTCATCGCATTGCTCTGGATGGCGAATTGCCGTTGAAATACCCGTAATCGCTGATCCCGATTGTCGTTGCCGTCCTGTTGATAATAGAAAACGACCGCATCGGCAAGTTGATGCACCAACGAGAAATAAATATCTTCCTCATTCGGCAAGAGCGGATTCTCTTCCAACAGCCTTTCCGCTTCTTCCAAGTTCCCGTGCAACGCCCAAAGAATCGCCTTTTTCCAGCGAATCACACGATTTCGGTCAGGATTGACGTCAACTCTAACGGCATCGTTGTACCGCCGTATTCGGTTCTCGAAGCGTTCGGGAGGCCCAGCCCGAGAAGACAGTCCCGACGCATCGCCGCTAAAAAGTCCAAAGTCGCCCCGACGCTCAAAAACAATTTTGCGAATGTCATCAAACTTTAATCTTGCATCCTCGTCCAATCGGGTATTGATGAAATCCATGATGGAATCCAATTCGCGGCCTGCGATTCGAGTATCGCCGAGATACCAAAGCGTATTGGCTTCTTCAAGCCGAAGCCGTAAACTCGCATCCAAATCATCCAGGTCCTCCGTTCTTGCAAGGAGCAGTCGCGTCTTCCGCAGTGCATTTTGGTATTCTTCATAGGCCTGGGCCATCTTCCATTCTGACCGAAGTTGTTCGGCATTGCGTGCCGTCGCCGCCGCATCGAGCCGCATTGCTGTAATGTGTCCCCGTTGAGTAGGCATCGTCAAATAGAAGGCCATAAAGATTCCAAGGCCCATCAGGATATTGAGACCGACAAAAAAGAGAATCCTGTTTGATCGGCTGGCCGGCTTAACCGCGATGGTTTGCCGGGAAGATTGCAGGGAATACGGACTGCTGTACCGCGAGCCGGATCGAGGCCCGGCGGCATCCGTCGGCATAATTGTACCGGCCAGCGCCCAAAGTTCATCGAACGAAGCAAACGGAGCCAACGCGTCGGCAAATTCAATGGGCGTTTGAAAGCGTTCTTTGGGGTCTTTCGCCAAGGCTTTGTGCAAAAGCGCATCGACGGCGAGCGGCAAATTGGGGATTTCTTGCCGAATTGACGGGACTTCGCCGACAATGTGTCCCATCAACTTTTTCCGCATCGTATTGTAACGCGAACCGCTGTATACGGGCTTGCCCGTCAGGAGAAAATAGAATGTGCAAGCGAGGCTGTACAAATCCGACCGGATGTCGGCCTCACGGGAATTTTCGCATTGCTCCGGCGAAATGTAATCGACGGTCCCGACGACCATCCCTTCCATCGTCAGCGAAGAATGATGCTCGGAGCGTTGTTCTTCGGCAAATTTACCGAGCCCGAGATCGAGGATTTTGACCGTCCCTCGGCCATCGAGCATCAAGTTGGCGGGTTTAATATCGCGGTGAACGAGTTTGAGTTCGTGTGCATTTTGCAGCCCGAGTGCGGCTTGGCGGATTGCTTCGCAGGCTGCGCCGAGCGGTATGAGGGGCAGGGTTTTATTGCTTTCATTGCTTTTCCGAATGTTTGAAACGAGGGTATGCAGGGAAATGCCATCGACGAATTCCATGGCGAGATAGTGCATTCCTTCGAGTTCGCCGGCATTGAGGGCACGGACGATATTGGGATGGTCGAGACTTCCGATGAGTTGCATTTCTCGGCGAAAGCGCCCGACGGCTTGGGCGTCATCGAGAAGTGCTTGGGAGAGGACCTTGACGGCAACGGTTTGTTGGAGGAGTTTGTGTTTGGCTTTGTAGACGATCCCCATTCCGCCGCGTCCGAGTTCATCGAGAATTTCGTAATCGCCGATATGGCGTAGTCGTTGAGCGTGTCGGAAGAGTGATTGGATGAGGGCGAGTTTGTTTGGAAAACGGTCTTCGAGGGATTCCTTCATTTGGCGGAGGGAATCTTCGGACATATTTCGTTCTGCGGCGAATTGGATCTCGATTTCGAGGAGTTCGTTGAGGAGTTCGGAGCGTTTTTCGTTTTCGACTTGGGGCAGAAAATCTTCGATGCGGATGGTATCTTCCTGTCGCAGGGCGGCTTCAAATTCATCGCAGAGCGAGTCAATATCGCGCTTTTCCATGGCATTTCCCATAGCATTTTCCATAGCGGTATTTTAGCAGTTTTTGGGGTTTACCGCAATCTTGAATTCCGTCTTTCGATGGGCTTGTTCGGAAACCGTCATTCCGGCATGGTGCCATTTTCAAGACGGGATAAAAGGAGTGCCAGTGCCAATCGCTGCATATTTTCCGAACATTTTGCACGACGAGAAGCCTCATCCATCGCATAACTGCCGTGAAAAAGTGGCGGATACGCAATCACGGCGAGCAAATTGGTCGTCATCCTTTCCATACCTCCGGAAGTCATTCTGGCAAGAGCAAAAGACCATTGCACAGTCCCGGGCATGAACGTTGTTTCCATCGCACGAAATTTTTCTTGTGCCAACGGCGTCTGCATATCGTCGTGAATCTCGTTCATTCGCTGATAAAGGACATTCCAGTTCCAGTTGAACAGACGCTCAGTAGCAGCGTGGTATATCCACGGCGGCGGATCCATTCCGGCTGTGTAAAGGCTAAAAATTTCGGCAAACAACTTTTCATCTTTCCGGTCAGCGGCAATGTGCAGCCCTTGGATCGTACTCAAGGCATTGAAACGCTCCCAGTCGCGAACGTAATGGAACGATGCTGGCTGCGGCAAAAGGTCAAGACCGTCGAGAATCCGCTGAATCTGTTTTGCCGTAATCGGAGATTTTGAACTTTGCCCAACGGGAACCGCTCTCGCTAAGTTTTCGATCGCGAGGCCAACAAGATAATGTCTTCGACCGCTTTTTTGAGTGATTTGCCGTCCTAACCGAAACGTTGTCAATATGTCGTCGATGGCACCGTCGATGTCCCCCTTACCCAGCCGATATGTTGCTCTCACGCAAAACATTCGTGCAACCGCCCGAAACAACTCAATATCCGGTTTCAGAATGTGAACGAAACATTGCGGATCATCTGATTGAACCGATTCTGGAATTTCTAGCAGCGGAATAAAAAAAATCGGCTTGCGGATACTTTCGGCAATAGCATCCAACGGTTCATCAATTTCGTTGATCCAGTCGGCAAGCATTGGGAACTGTTCGAGTGTCCAAGGATGTTCCGTAATGGTTTTCTCTATGCTTCGCAGTTGATCCCGAGAAAGTTTGTTTTCCTTCTCTTCGTGGAAATCCTCAATGATTCTTAGAGGGCTTTTCGGGAAAACCAGCGTTGGCGGGACGTCTGGATCAAGTCCGAGTTTCTTGTATGTGTGTAATCGACAAGACTCGCGATGTGGGAGGTATTCGTCGCGTCCGGCATCGCCGAATTGACGAAAAAATGTACGAAAGCCGTTATCGTCGGTTGCAAGTTCCGGTGGATAGGCATATTCTTCCCAGGCTTTGAGAAAATCAATCCGCCCGGTATCGGTCAGCGGGCCGGTAATTCGCAGCACTTCTTCGGAGGCAGTCAGAGGTAATGCCATGCAAAGTAGCAATCCGGCAAAGACGATTTTGTGCATAGAAGATTGTGGCGAATGTGTAGGAATGGCCGATTCTACTTGACATTTTGTAAGGATCAACTGGCAGGGAGCACCGTAAACGGCCTTTGCCTGCGAATTTTTTAGGCGTTAGCCGCGTATTCTCTTTTGCTTTGGACAAAAAAATCGTCCTTCCGGCGTGCCCTTTGTCATCCCGGCGCAAGCCGGGAACCAGCCGAGAGGCGTGTGATGCCAATTCCTCTGGGTTCCGGCTTTCGCCGGAAGGACAAAGGGCACGCCGGAAGGACGGCCTCCAAACAACGCTACTCTTCCCCACGCTGCATATCACGCAATGCCGCCTTGCGACTTAATTTGATGCGATTCTGATCGTCTATCGCAATCACCTTCACCGGCATCACATCGCCCACCTTGAAATGACTCCGTACATAAGCCGCATCAACATACTCATCCGCAAGTTCGCTGACATGACACATGCCGTCCCGGCCAGGTAATACCTCGACAAAGACTCCAAACTCCTTAATACTCGTAACTTGGCCTTCGTAAATCTTGCCGACTTCGACCGATCCCGTCAAACGCGTTACCTCATCCAATGCCGCCGCACCGCTCGACTCGTCCGTCGCCGCAATCAAAACCGTGCCGTCATTCTCAATCTCAATCAACGCGCCCGTCCGCTCCTGAATCGCTCGAATAATCTTGCCCCCAGGCCCTATCAAGGCTCCAATTTTATCCGGGTCAATCTTCGTTTTGAACAAACGCGGAGCATTCGCCGAAATTTCCCTCGCAGGCCGCGGAATCGCCCGAAGCATCGTCTTGAGGATGTCAATTCTCGCTTCCCGAGATTGTGCCAGCGTCGCCCGAATAATGTCCTGGTTGATTCCCGCAATTTTCAAGTCCAGTTGGATGCCCGTAATCCCATTCTGCGTACCGGCAATCTTGAAATCCATATCGCCAAAATGGTCTTCATCCCCTACAATGTCCGTCAGCAGCACCCATTGCTCGTCCGATTCCTTGACCAAACCGATGGAAATACCCGCAACCGGATTGGAAATCGGGACGCCCGCCGCCATCAATCCCAGCGTCGCTCCGCAGACCGACGCCATCGAACTCGAGCCATTCGATTCCAAAATATCCGAGATGACGCGAATCGTATAAGGGAACTTTTCCGGGCCCGGAATTACCGGATTCACGCTCCGTTCCGCCAAAGCACCGTGTCCGTATTCCCGGCGGCCTGGCCCGCGAATCGGCTTGCACTCGCCCACCGAAAAATTGGGGAAATAATAATCGAGCATAAACTTTTTGCTGTATTCGTCAAACAATCCCTCGACCCGTTGCTCATCGCGAGCCGTCCCCAGCGTTACGGTAATTAACGCTTGCGTTTCGCCGCGTTGGAACAACGCACTGCCATGAACTCTCGGCAAAATACCCGTCTGGCATTCGATTGCCCGAAGGTCTTTCGTCCCACGCCCGTCCGTTCGCGTACCCGACAGAATCTGGTCCCGTACGATCCGCTCTTCGAGGTCGTGCCAGGCAATATCGAACAGATCGGCAGTCCAAACCGGCGTGCATGCGGCGGGGGGATCCAGTGCGGCAGCCCCGTCGTGCGGAGCATCGGACTGGCAAGAGGTATTCTCCGCGTTTTTGCTCGTGCAGGGCAAAAAGACTTTTTTCGCTTCGTCTTTCAAGGCGGAGCAAGCACCGGCTCGCTCCATTTTCCCGACGGTTTTCTTGGCCGCCCAAAAGCCGTCATAGTATTTTTCCTTCAGGGCTTCGTAAAGTTTTTCGTAGGCGGGCGCTTCGTACTGAACCCGCGTCGGATTGACTTGGCTGATCAGGTCCTGTTGCAGAGCGATGATTTCCCGAATATAGGAATGCGCTTCGGCAAGGGCGTCAAGCATCAAATCTTCGGGGAATTCCCGGGCGAATCCTTCGATCATCAGGACATTGTCCTGGCTGCCGGAGACGATGATGTCGAGTTCGCTTTCTTCGAGTTGTTCGTTGGTCGGGAAGGGGATAAATTTGTCATCCACGCAGCCGAGTCTCACGGAGGCGAGGGGGCCGTTGAAGGGGAGCGGCGAAATCGAGACGGCCGTCGCGGAGCCTATCATGGCGAGCACATCGGGATCAATGTGCTTGTCCGAGGCGAGCACGATGGATTGGACTTGGACTTCGTTAAAAAATCCTTTTGGGAAAAGGGGCCGCATCGGCCTGTCAATGAGACGCGAGGTGAGGACTTCCTTGAGGGAAGGTTTCCCTTCTCGTTTGAGGAATCCGCCGGGGAATTTTCCGGCTGCGGCGGCTCGTTCCCGATAGTCGCAGGAAAGAGGGAAGAAGTCTCCGCCCAATCTTGCGGGCCCTGTTGTTACGGCACAAAGGACGACGGTATCGCCGTATCCAATGAGAATGCTTCCTGCGGCTTGTTTTGCGAGTTCGCCGGTTTCCATCCAGAGGATGCCGGCACCAATTTTCTTTTCGACTCTGATTTTAGGCATAAATAATTGTTGCGTCTTTGGACGCACGGGGTGATGTGGTAGAGATATAAGGATCACGAATCGGGGACGTTGGCCCCCGAATGAGCACACGCGAGATTTCCGGGGGCTCATGCTCCCGGCTCGTGGCGGTTATAAAAAATTCCGTATTATTTACGGATTCCCAAGGCTTGAATAATATCGACGTACCGTTGTGGTTCTCTGCTTTTGAGGTAGTCGAGCAATCTTCTTCGTCGGCTGACCATTCCCATCAGGCCTCGTCGGCTGGAGTAGTCCCGTTTGTTGATTTTAAGGTGTTCCGTCAGGAGGTTAATTTTTTTGGTAAGGACGGCAATTTGCACTTCAGGGGAGCCGGTATCGTTATTGGCGCGTTTGAATTTCCCGATGAGTTCTTGTTTTTCTTCTTTGGTGATGAGCGTCATGGACGTCTTGATTTTTTCATTTTTCCGATTTCAGTATGGCGGCATTTTACCATGAAAGGGGCAATCGGCAAGCCCGGTCGGGCAAAAGCGGGAACGCAAGCCCCACTCGTTCGCAGTGCTTTATTGTAAAATATGCCCCTATGAAACGCATCATTATCATTCCGGCACGCTATGCCTCTACGCGGTTGCCGCATAAACTCCTCCTCGCCGAAACCGGCAAGCCGCTCATCCAGCATACCTACGAATCCGCACGCAATGCAACACTGCCGGAATCGATCATCGTCGCCTGCGATCACGAAAAAATCTTCGATGCCGTCCAACAATTCGGCGGACAAGTTCGGATGACCCATCCAAACGCGCCAAGCGGGACGGATCGGATTGCCGAAGTCGCTGCCGAACTCAATGACGCGGATATTATCGTCAACGTGCAAGGCGATGAACCCAACATTGCGGGCGAATCCATCGACTTGGCCATCCAAATGCTCCTGGACAATCCCGATGCCGTGATGAGTACCTTGGCAACGCCGATTCGAGACCGTCGGCATCTCGAGGATACGGCATGCGTGAAAGTCGTTTTTGATGCGAACCATCGGGCATTGTTTTTTAGCCGAAGTGTGATTCCGCATCTGCGGGAAGGCATTCGGGAAGAGCATTTTCATCGGCAACCGCCGCTGTTTTACCAGCATATTGGCTTGTATGCGTACCGTCGGGAATTTCTTTTGCGTTTGAGCCGATTGCCGATGTCGGAATTAGAAAAGGCGGAAAGTCTGGAGCAACTTCGGGTTTTGCATCATGGCTATTCCATAATGGTCGGCATCGTCGACGAACCCGCATCCGGCATCGACACGCCGGAAGATTACCGCAGATTTGTCGAAAGTTGCACCATCCGCTAGAGTGAGTTTCAAATTGCTCTGGACGTGTTTTCGTCATTCCGGCGAAAGCCGGAACCCAGAGGAATCGGCATCGCACGCAGTGTCTGGATCCCGGCCTGCGCCGGGATGACGGCTTTTTTGCCCAGTGTAATTTGAAATACTCGCTAAAAATCAATATCCTCGCCCACACATTTTTGCGTCTTTGGGGGGTCAATTTGGACAATCCGCCCCTTGACGGAAACCCTGCTTTGGGCAAGCAATTCGAGGGCTTCGGGATAGGCCTGACACTCGGCCGCAAAAACCCTGTCGTTCAAAATGTTGGCCGTATCATCTTCGCAAACTTCGACCGCTTTTTGCAGAATAATCGGGCCGGTATCGTACTCCTGATCCACAAAATGAACGGTGCAGCCGGAAATTTTTACGCCGTACTCCAGGGCCTTGGAATGAACGATGTTGCCGTAATATCCCTTGCCGCAAAAAGAGGGAATCAGCGAAGGATGTATATTGAGGACTCGATTCTCAAAATCGCTGGGGATTTCGAGCCGTCTAAGATACCCTGCTAACACGACGTAATCGGCTCGGGCGGCTCTGCATACACTAAAATTGGCTTCGCTGAACTCGGAAAGGCTTTCATAACTGCAACGTTCGATAATTTCGATGGGAATAGACTCTTTTTCGGCATGTTGTAATCCAGTAACGTTGGCAGAACTTGAAACGACGATAACAATTTCTGCGGAAAGTTGTTCATTGTGAATGTATTCGATGAGATTTTTCAGAGTACGGCCTGTTCCTGAAATAAAAACTGCGAGGCGAAGTTTTTTAGCCATAAGAGGAGATATTTTTCGACAACCAAAATCAGTGCATTGTCATTGTACTGCAATTTTCGCTTGAAAACAAGCATCGCACGAGCAGGGGCGTTGGCAACTGCAAGACTTGCAGTTGGCCCGGGGTATATGGTCAAGAGGGGTATTTCGTGTAGAATCGACAACGTGGCTGGCCTGCTCGGCCAAATCCATATCTCCCCAAAGCATGAACACCATAAAAACGCAGTCAAACATTTTTGAAGACAGTCGTATTCCGTTGCCGTTAAAAAAGAACGGCGAAAAGCCCGAATACTACCTCCCGGAAGAAATTGTCTGTGCAGTAACGCACGCCATCGGCGGGTATCTCGGTGCCGCCGCGGTCGTTCTCCTCGTGCTGTTCGCGATCTGGAGCGATGTGCAAATCCCATGGAAAATCGTTGCTGGCTCCATTTTCGGTGCCGCTATCATCATTCTTTATTCGGCATCGACCCTCTACCATGCCGTAACGAATTACCGAATGAAGAAAGTCTTCCAATCCGTCGACGAAATGGCAATCTACATTATGATTGCCGCCACGTACACGCCGTTTTGCTTGGTTATCCTTCGGCAAACCAATCCGGTCCTGTCTTGGACCATTTTCGGCACGATCTGGGGGATGGCCCTGCTCGGGATATTGTTCAAACTGTTCGGGAAGCAGCAATCCAAATACGTTACGCCGATTCCCTATCTCGTGATGGGCTGGTTCGGCTTGGTATTGATTAAGCCTTTGATAGACAATTTTGCGGTTGGCGGATTTGTTTGGCTCATATTGGGCGGCGTGCTGTATTCGTTGGGCGTGGTGTTTTATCTTTGGCGGAACCTGCCGTATAACCATGCGGTTTGGCACGTTTTCGTCCTTGCCGGCACGATTGCGCACTTTTTCTGTATCCTGTTTTATGTGATAATGTGATGCCGCATCTCGGCAAGCCCGCTATTGTTTCCCGGCTTCCAGTCGGCTACGCCGACGCAGCCGCCCGGCGGTCGACTGCCTACCTTCCCTAATGCGAAACTTGCAATCGGCCCGGTTGCCGGAAATTGCTACAAAGAATCGGCATTTTTTCGAGAGCCGTCGCCGTGGAGAATCTCGATTTTCTGCTGGGCGGATTCGAGTATTCCATGGCAATGCTTAAGCAAACGCACGCCCTCCTCGTATTGCGATAGAGCGGTCGCTAAATCCACTTTATCGCCTTCGAGTTGCTTGAGAATTTCCTCCAGCCGAATAATTGATTCTTCAAATGTCATAGAATGCGGTCTCCCAAAGATATTCTAATCTATTCTCCGCCGACGGACTACACACCGCAGCCGCCCGGCGGTCGGCTGCCTACCTTGCTTCGCCGTCATTCCGGCGCAGGCCGGAATCCAGATCATGCCTGTTTCCATATCATTTCCATATCACGAAAATAAAGTGCCGACTATGCGCTTCGGGATAGATAATTCCCATATAACCCGGTGCTGTTTCCGATAGCACCCGTTCGACCTCCGCATCGCTGCCGTCAAACTTGTACTTGTCCGTACTCGCAAAAAAACAAACATCCGCACGATTGATATACGGCAACGCACCGCCCGTAAACGGCGAATTCGGCACCGCCTCCATATGCCTCGGCACAAGTTGCTCCAATCCGTCAGGATGCTCGCCATGATGCTCCGCACGATACGCCGCCAAGGCAAAGGCGACCTGCGTACACTGATGCAGCCATTCCGCTCGGCCGCGTGCCAGTTCCACCGCAACCATTGCCGGTGTCAGTTCTCCCAATATCAAATCGCCAGCCCGACGCGTTGCATCCCGTTCCGTTTCGTACCGTTCCCGATATTCGCGGACGCGTATATCCAGCCGCTCCAAGGCTCGCAGCCGACGCACATAATCGGGTATCATGAGGCTTTCATCGTAATCGTCAAAAAACAAATTACAGCGGCGCAGAATGGCATTCCAGTCATATTCCGTGTTTGATTCGAACGTTTCCGAAAACGTCTGTACCACTTCCGGGATTCCCTCAAACAAATCGGCCATTGCGTAGCGGCGCGTTGCCATTGCCTGGACGGTATCAAGTGCGAAAAGCCGTTCGCCGATGTTCCAATTCGGCAAATTGGAGGTCGGCACCGTATCCGGCATTCTGTTAAGGGCTTCATATTCCCTTTTCTTTCGGAGAATCCAGTCGGCATCCTTTTTGCCGTCGATGTTCGCGAGATACACCACGAGTTGATGTCTGCCGATACCGGCAATCGCGATGCCGACCAAGTCTTCGACCGTCATTCCCGCTCCGCTGCGTATCGTATTTCCAAGGCGAACGGACGCAAAAGCACATTCGAAAGCCTGGTCGATGTTGCCTTTGGCAAAGTCCCAGTTGCCGCGAAATTGCAAAAACCGTGCCGGCTCCCGCAGCGTTTGCACATAGGGCAACGACGTGAACACCAACAAATCCGAGTCGGCACCTTCCTGATTAAAAGTGCCGCCGTCATTAAAATAGGGATGAAAATACCGCGTTCGCTGCAAAGACGCTAATAATTTTTGCGTGATTTCGTCGGTTTCTTTGATTCCTTCGGCAAGATCGGGGAAGTCGTCTGCCGTCCAAAGGGCGGTTCGGGCTTTTTCCCATTGTTCCCGGAGCATCTCCGAATTTTTTGTCGGATCGTCAAACGGGAAGAAGCCGAATTGCAGATTTTTCCAATCGGGCGGAGCCTCGAAATCGAGTTCCCGCCAGAACCGTTCCCGATAGCGATGAATGCGTTCGGCCATCTCCGCATCCAGTTCTTTTCCTTCAGCCGCAGCGCGAAGGAGCGGCTTTTCCATTTCGCCGGCAAGCCAGGTGAAGAGGGCGACGATTACATTTTCTTCCGGCGAAACGCCTTCGGAGTGCAGATTGTTGAAGTGCGTGCGGTAATCGATTCGTCCATCGGGCAACTGGTGGGCGGTGAAGTACGTAGTTTCCGGCGATGCGATAATTCGCACCGTTCGGGGTTCCTCGGCGAAAAGCGACGCGGTGAAAAGTGCGATAAACATGGGGGCAAGTCGTTTCATGGGGGGTTGTTGGGTTAGGGGTTAAGGAGATCGGAGTGAATGGAATTAAAAAACATATTCTGCCTTCTAACTCCTGCTCCCTGTCGCCTGATGTCGGCTCCATCGGCAACCGTCAGTTCGATGACGGGATATTCGGCAATTATTTTTCGGTCCGTTGCTGGCTGCATTTCGGAAAGCATTTCGCGGGATAACTGGCGGGCGGTTGAAAATTTCAGGGTGTTCACTTCGGGAATGGGGGATTCGACATTTGCAACGGTGATTTCCGGCACTGTTTCGTGCAGGAGACCTCTTTCCGGCGGGCCGAGGTAAAGCAAAACGAGCAGCAAAGCCACTGCCGTAAGGGACAATCCTATGTTCAACATTCTCAACGAGCCGTAGGCGTGCCGCGGCGCAACTTGCGGGTTTTCCGGCAGTCGATACGCAACGGCCGTCGGCTTCAGTTTTCGGAGTTGTTGTTCAAGGTCGTGGTGGTTCATGGAATCAAGTGGAAAAAAAACGCTCGAGCGTATTTCAAATTACTCTGGACAGTCCGGCACACACATCGTCATTCCGGCGAAAGCCGGAATGACGGTATCGCAAGTTAGGGCCTTCCGGGCTCTGACAAATGTTCTCGCAAGTTATCCAATGCTTCCCGATACTGCCGAAACACGCGGGTCATCGGCATCTCGAGCAGTTCGGCAATTTCTTTGAATGTGTGGTCGCCCCAAATGTACAGCATCACGATTTCCCGATGGGTCGGTTCGAGTTTCTGAAGCGCTTGGGCGATTTTTTCCGTATCCAAGTCGCTTTCGGTTTGGAAAAAGGGCACCCAGTTGCTTTCCCGTCGTTTTCGTCGCTTTGCACTCCGTGCGGCGGCGATGGCTCCATTGCGGACGGACTTATAAAGCCAGGCGGCAAGGTGTTCCGGTTCGCTGGGCAGTTGGCTCAAACGCAGCAGGACATCTTGAACAACTTCTTCGGCAGCGTGAAAGTCGAGTTGTTCAAAGAATTGTCGAGCATACAGGGTCATCGGAGCCGCGTGCTGGTTCACGATTGCCAGCAGCCTTTCATTTTTCGGATTCTCCGTCGGCAAGGTCATCATTTAGCGGACTTCATAAGAGTAAACGCCGCCGATGCGGTGGAAATTCCATAAAATTGCAATCCCGGCTCACATCGCGGGCTCTGCCAACCACTTCGCGACATCTTTCGCCCAGTAGGTCAAAATGATATTCGCTCCCGCTCGGGTAATTGCCGTGAGCGATTCCAAGACGACTGCCTTTTCGTCGAGCCAGCCCCGTTCCGCCGCCGCTTTGACCATACTGAACTCGCCCGAGACATTGTACGCCGCAATCGGCACGCCCGCAAAACGGTCCCGAACCATCCGCACGATGTCCAAATATGCCAATGCTGGCTTGATCATAATCATATCCGCTCCCTCGTCCAAATCAAGTTGCACTTCCCGAATCGCCTGTCCCGCCGATGCCGCCGGGTCCATCTGATACGATCGGCGATCCCCAAACTGCGGTGCGCTGCCCGCCGCTTCGCGAAAAGGCCCATAAAAAGAACTTGCATACTTCGCCGCATAACTCATAATCGGCAAATGATAAAAGCCGTTTTTATCCAAACCGGCCCGTATTGCTTGAATCATCCCATCCATCATCCCGCTGGGCGCGAGCACATCCGCACCGGCTTGAGCATGAATAAGTGCTTGCCGAGCAAGATTTTCGAGCGTTGCATCATTATCGACATCATGTCGGCCACTCGGCAGTTGCTGGATGATGCCGCAATGACCATGATCGGTATATTCGCAGAAACAGACGTCTGTCATGACGAGGAGTTTGTTGCCGAGCGTTTGCTTGACGGCACGCACCGCTTGGGGGATGATACCGTTTTCATTCATCGAGTCGCTTCCGACGGCATCTTTTTTGTCTGGAATACCGAAGAGGATGATCCCGCCGATGCCGAGCGAGGCGATTTCATTGGTTTCTTGAACGAGTTGGTCGATGGAGAGTTGAAAGTTTCCGGGCATCGCGGAGATTGGTTGTCGGATGTTTTTCCCGGAGCGGACGAACAGGGGCATAATCAAGCGTTCGGGCGACAGGGATGTTTCCTGCACCATCCGCCGGATGGCAGGTTCGTAACGCAATCGCCGGAGTCGAACAGTGGGAAAGGACATCGTGCAATCTCGGTTGAGTGGTGTGTATTATACCGTAAACGGAGCGGAACTGTTGCGAACGCCGACCGCGAAACCAGGGCGCCTGCAAGTTTCACATTAGGTAAGGTAGGTTGCCGACCGCCGGGCGGCAACTGCGGTACTCCGCATATTTGAGCCTTCCAGTCGCCCGGCGGTCGACTGCCTACCTTTCCTAATGCGAAACTCGGACACACCCCAGCGGCGCAGGGGCGAAGTCAGGCTTGAAACAGACAGGAAAACTCTGTATAATAGGCGACTCGTTGTGCAACGACGGAAACTCCCTCTCCAGGCTGCTCGTTATGTCCGATCCCCTGCTCCTCAATACTGATATGATGCCGATTACCGATGCGGAGTTTAACTCAATCCGCGATCTGGTGTACAATCGGCTCGGTATCACGCTCTCCGACCAGAAAAAGACGCTCGTCGTTGGCCGACTGCAAAAAAAGGTTAAAGAGAACGGCTTCAAAACGTTCAAGCAGTATTACGATATGCTCCTTGCAGACCAGAGCGGTTCCGCCTTGAGCGAATTGGCCAACCAAATCACCACGAACCATACTTTTTTCTTCCGCGAGCCCGACCATTTTGATTTTTTCAAGAGCGACATTCTGCCCTGGATGGTTCAAACGCACAAGGCAAAAAATGATAACGACCTGCGGATTTGGTGTGCTGCCGCATCCAGCGGTGAAGAGCCCTACACGCTGATTATCACGCTTCTTGAGTATTTTGGGCATGACTACAAAAATTGGAATTGCGGTCTTTTAGCGACGGATATCTCCGAAAAAGCGCTCGGAGCGGCCATTGTGGGACATTATCCCACGACCCAAATGCAGGGTGTCCCGCCGGCGATTATGAACAAGTATTTCCGCAAAGAGGGCGACGGCTATACCGCCATCGATCAACTCCGCAAGGAAGTTACCTACCGCAAATTCAACTTAATGAACAAAACGTTGCCTTTTAAGAAGAAATTTGACTGCATCTGGTGCCGAAATGTGATGATTTACTTCGATAATCCCACAAAACACGAACTCGTCGACCGGATGTACGACTCCACCGCCGTCGGGGGATACCTGCTGATAGGGCACTCCGAAACGCTTGACCGAACTAAAACGCGGTGGAAGTTCGTCAAACCCGCCGTGTACCGGAAAGAGGAATAACGCTAACGGCAAGGCCATCACGGCGGGTCATCCCCGCCGGGATTCCAAGGATGGCATCGGCAAATCCGCCATATCCCTTTCAGTACGCCGATGAATACGCCGTATTTCTTGATTGCCTCGATCATATATGTACTGCACGATGGCTCAAATCGGCACATTCGAGGCAAAAACGGGCTGATGCACTTTTGATAGCACAAGACCAGCCCGATGACGCCTAAACCCAAAATCTTACCTAAAAACCTCATTTTGCATCTGTCCTGACGCCGAGGATGCTCCACCCTGTCGGCTTACGATGTAGCCCGATAAGCCCTTCTCCAAACGAATCGGCACTCCGCTCGCATCCGAACGAACAACCTCCGCTTTGATCTGCGCCGTCCCGACACTGTTCGCCTTGACGATCACATTGACCGTTACGCTCTGCTTCGGCAAAACCGTCGCTATTTTCTCAAACGAAACCAAACCATCATCGGTTTTGCTGGCATCACCGCCGTTCACGCCGGTCGGCTCGAGTTGCGCACCAAATGTCATAAAAATCTCGACATCTTCCGCCGCTTTCGTACCGACATTCGTTACTTGGACTTCATAAATGACCTGCTGTCCCAGTTCGATCGGCCCCTTTGGAGTGGTAACGGCCAAATCCAAATCAACGACGGCTTCCGCCGTGAAACTGCCATTGCCTGCAATCAACACACTGCCGCCGGGTTCGTTCGCTTCGACGGATACCCGGCAATGTCCTTCGCGTTTCGGGATACACGCCAGCGTCAGCGTCAGCACATCGCCTCGGGCAATGTGCTTGGAACGCCATTCCACGATGTTTTGCTGCTGTTGGATAAAATACATTCCGCCTTCACTGCTTGAAGCATATTCGACGCCCAGCGGAAGTTCCGCTTTAATCGTGATGTTATCCGCATCCGCTGTACCGGTATTCCAAACACGAATCGAAACTTCGGCAACGCCATCCACAAAATGCAAGGGCAACGTTTGAACACTCATTTCCAACCGGGGCCGCAAAACCCGAATACGCCGATGCACATCGGCTTTCACATCGTGTGAGCCCGTCGCTGAAATCGCAAGATCAATGTTTTCCCGTTCCCGGCCCGCTTGCAGCGTGATCCCCAATTCTTGCATTTCGCCCGGCAGCAACGGATCGGGAAACTCGACAAAACTGTCGCCCGCACTCGTTTGCTGGAGGTCTAATCGCACATTTTCAGCGTTCCCGTTGCCAACGTTGCGGACGTTAAGCCGATAAACCACGGTGTCGTTCCACAGAATTTCATCGGGCCCGAGCAATTCCATTTCGAGTTTCGGTTCCCGTACATCAACTTTCGCAACAATTGCGGGACGCATGAAATCATGCAAAACGTGCAGTTCGATCGCCCGATGCAATCGGGGAATCGCCCGCAAAATGAGCATTTCGGTAACACCGGGGCTAATCCGGTTGATTCTCCATTCGACGCCGATAGAGCCCGTTCCGTCTTCCCGGGCGAACAGCCGAACGTCCCCGTTGGTTGCATCGCGGTCTGGCACGTCAATCCAAGAAGGGATTTCGGTGCTGATCACGACGCCGTCTGCGTTCGCATCGCCGACGTTCGTTACTCGGATACGATAAGCAATTTCCTGGTTGACGGTAACACTCGGCGGTTTTTCAATGTCGATGTGCAGTTGAGGACTCAGCGTCGTTGTCAGTCGGCTTGCTTGGCCACTCGACCGCAATTCGGCATCCAATGCCGCGACCCGGGATGGTGCGTGCGGCGGAGCCTGCGGAACGATTTGCGGCGTTTGCGGCTGGATGTTTATGTTTTGCGGCACTTCGCTTTGCTGAAAGGCAAAGGGACTGATCCCGTGAGGTACGATATGGTTTGATGAAGGCTGGTTCAGTGCCGTTTGATTCGGTATTGTTTGGCTTGACATCGAAAACTCATCCCGAACCTGTACCGGCGTGTGTGTTGTCGGCGGAAGTTCGGCAAAGTCGCCCAGCCCGCTGGAAAAACTTCGGGGATTATCGCCTCCAAACCCCGCCGAAGGTGCCATCACCGACGATGTCTGGGGCGGTGAGGCTTGCCGCGACACATTCAAGGACTCGGCCGGGGTGGCAGGGATATTTTCAAAAACCGGTGTACGCAAAGCCCGCATTCTTTGGAGGGTTGATGCTTCGGCCTCGTCAACCCGATCATCCGCCGCGGAACCGAAGGAAGGCGACATCCCGGACCGTATTTGCGGCGACGCATTGCCGCTGGCATTGCTCGGGCTGGTCGGCACATTGCTGCGTTGTGCCTGGGTCGAAGCAGTCCCGGAGTGCGATTGTTGAATTTCGGCAGCGGTCAACGGCCTCGGCGGCGACGTCGGGACGCCGGGCACAGCGGTCGTAACCGGTCGGGCATCCCGGCGTTGGTCTTGACTGTCATCCGGGAAGAATCGGTTGAGCGTTCGGTTAAACCAGTTTCCGCCGCCGGAGTTGTTGCGGGAGTCATTTTGTCCACGGACAACGGCATTGTTTATATCATACGTTTTTTCATCGGCAAGTGCAAACGTGGCTGAACTTGCAAGGAACAAAGTAAAAAATACAGCGGCAGTTTTTGATATAAACGATGTCCTATCCAACATATTGGACTCCTTTTGTTGCAAAACGAACGCCATTCCAGGGGGAAGGGAATTTTTTCGTATAAAATAGATGACTCATCTGTACATATCGGCATAATAGTTATATCGGTTTAACGGACTTTGCGATTTTGGCCGAAATTGCCGAATTTAACGGCAACGGGCTCGCGGGCCGCATTGACAACTCTCACACCGTATCGGATAATACACCGTATCGGATAACAAAGAGGATCCCTCAGTCAGGCTTGGACAGGCAGTTTTATGGCCCATACTATTACGCGTGCAAATTTGCGACAACTGGTTGACCGATTGCTGCCGTCAAATAAGGCCGTCATCGGACTCGTCGAAGTCAATGGCCGATATTTCTACCAGAAAGTCGCGAGCCGACAAGAAATGCTGCTCGATCCAGCAATCAAACCCTCAAACTCCGTGAAGGAATTCGTCTTTCCCCGAAGCGAAACGATTTGTTCCTATCGGCACGAAGGGAAAAACCTGATCGTAACCGATGCCGAACCCATCACCCAAGAACAAATCATCTTCGGCGTTCGGCCTTGCGATGCGGCCTGTCTGCCGATTTTAGACGAAATTTTCGCCTGGGATTTCCAAGACCGATTCTACCAAAAACGCCGCGAACTGACAACCATCGTTTCGCTGGCCTGTGCGGAAGCCGACAAACACTGTTTTTGCACTTCGGTCGGCCTCGCTCCCGACGCGGCGGCCGGTGCGGATGCCATGCTCCTGCAAATTGATGATGATTCCTTTGAAGTGCGGATTTTCACGGAAAAAGGAGCGGATGTATTTCGCGGGCAAACGGAGGAATCCGGCAAGACCGGCAACGCGGCGGAACCGCCGACGGTTAAGTTTGATGCGGAACGGGTCGCGAAACATTTACGGGAACATTTTGACAATCCGTTGTTCGAGCAAACGAGCCTGCGGTGTGTCGGCTGCGGGAGTTGCACCTATGTCTGCCCGACGTGTCATTGTTTTGATATTGTCGATGAAGGCGGAGCAAACAAGGGCAATCGGGTCAAAAATTGGGATGCGTGTCAATTTGGCCTGTTTACGCTTCATGCGTCGGGCCACAATCCGCGTTCGATGCAGTCGGCCCGGCAACGCAATCGGATTCAGCACAAATTCAATCTGTATCCTGAAAAATTTGGCAAAATCCTGTGTACCGGCTGCGGAAACTGCACGCGGATCTGTCCGGCATCGTTGGGGATCTATCCCGTCCTGGCCGCGATTGATCAGGAGAGTCCCGAGTGATTATCCCGAATAGACGGCACCCTGGACGCCCCCCGGCGGCCTCACTCCGGCTTGAACCGCTGATACGCCCACGTTGCGAGCATCAACAGTGAAGCCAGTGCAAAGACCGCTCCAAAACGGTACAATTCGTTCACGCCGGACATGTCAAGCACCAATATCTTGAGCAGCGTAACCGCAAACAATAAAATTGCCATCCAACGCAACGTCGCGGATCGCCATACGAAACCGATCGCAATCAACACGCCCGCAAAAAGCGACCATAATATCGACAATGCCATCTGGGCAACCAGCGGGCTAACATCCGCCGCCCGTTGCAACTGCACCGTGCGGAAACTCTCCACCGACATCATATACCACAGAAAAACGATCCCCAAAAATGCAAAAACGCGATAAACATTCCGCTCCGCTCTATCTTCCTCGCCCAACCGGCAGGCCCAAAAATATCCCAAAGCGAGAACCGTTGCCGCGAGGAGAAGCATCGGCAACGCATACGGGTTCCAGAACGGGACCGCATATTCCGGCCTGATTTCCAAATCCAGCACGACTTTCAAGACCGCAAGACACAGGACCGACATTGCCACAATCCGCAATACTTTGGAACGGAAATGCAGGGCCAAAAACGCGAGTATTGCCGCCGCTGCCGTCCAAAGAATCGTCAATGCTGCCGAACCGAAAAACGGCAACGCAATGATGCTGTACTCCGTCTGCAACGCATCAAAAAATTGATAGCACTCCACGGAAAGATAGATCAACAGAGCAACCAAGCCGATGATTCCAGCAACTTTCCAGGCAATGCGTTCATTGTTTACCGTTTTTCCGCGATTCATCCCAACGGCGAGCAGCAATGTGGGCAGTACCGGACAGAGCATCGTCAGGAAATAGGGATTCGCCAGGAGCGTCCAGTCGGCAAGACTGTAATCCGCTCCCCATTTCCAGGAGCAAAAGCCGATGGACATCCAAGAATCGTTTGCCGTCGTCTTAACGAGCGCCCCGAACAACACGATCAAGCCGGCGATGCGAATCGGCATGCTGCGGATTGCGAAACCGAGGGCAATCCAAAGGAGTGCGTAGAGCGACCAAAGTATCGTAACGGAACGGAATGCGGCCGTCGCACTCGCCAACGGTTCAAAGTATTGATACCATTCAATCGTCAGGATGGCCAGAAAAAGGAGGTTGCCGAGCAGCCCCAAAACGGCATTATTGACGGAATGGCGATCGGAACGATGATCGGAGCCGTGAACGGAAGACCGCGACTCTAAAAATGTCAATACGGCAACGGCGATCATCAACATCGCGGCGGATGCCAACATCGGCAGCGTCGCGTTATTGAGTACCGGCAGAGTATGTGCCTGCTCTCCGATCACTTGGCCGCCAATTTCCATGACGAGTCGAACGATGCCGAGCGTGAAAAAGACATACGACATCACGATGAACGTCTTGTTTTCCTGCCGATGGCCAAAGACCCAAAGTCCGGCAAAGACGGTAAGCCAACCGAGCGTGATCCACATCGCGGAAAATTGCAGCGGAATGGCGATGGCGACGAAACCGAGGGCGATGACGACCGCGGCACTGGGTGCGGCAATCCAAAAGACAGGGCGGTTCACGTCGGTTTCGCCGACGGTGCCTCCGGTTTGCTGCTGGAAACCTATTTTGACCAAATGCCGACCGTACAGCACGGCAAGCAGGGCATACCAAAACGCTCCGAAGAAGGCGATGTAGCCGAGATGGTTGTACAAAAAGACATATGTCGTATCAATCGCGTGCGGCGGTTCGACGAAAACGCGAAATTGGGAGGAACCCGCGGTTTTTTCGATGACGCGATAGAGTTGCAGTTCGGCGATCCGATTTATCAACACGATATAGAGCGTCCCGAAAAAGATGATGGGCGCAAGCACTGCCCGCATCGCATCATCCCAAGTCGGCCTGTATTTTTCCCCGATGGGCCGCAGTGCGGCAATCGCCGTATCCGCAAGGAAAACGAGATAAAATGCGGATTGGAAGAGCAAAACCGCAATGAGATGCTGGAGTTGAAACTGTTCGCCGTACCAAATCCAGAACAACGCTTGCGTTCCGAAGAAGGCGAGCCAGGCAATCGGAGCCCGGCGGAGCAGATTGACGAGTAGGAGCGTTCCGATGTTTAGGGACATCAGATAGAGGAAGAGTTCGACGTGCCGGTCGTCGCTGCTTGAAATCAGGAGGGGAACGGCCAGCCCGCCGAGGATGGCGACAGTGCCGAGCAATTTGGAGCGGTAAAGCCAGGCCAAGAGGAATCCGCCGAACACGATGAGCGGCATCAGGATACTTGCTGCCGTGAGCGAAATCAGGCTGTAGAAGGCATAGGAGGCGTAACCGGCTTGATAGAGGAGGATGATTCCCGCACTGGACATCATCGTCGAAAAGCGTCGCAAGCCGGTTCGTCGGCTGTAGTACCCGATGGCGAGCAGTCCAGCACCGAATAGGGCGATTCCGGCAACTTTGAGGATGTCGGTAATCCAGCCCATATTCACGGCATATCGGATGAGCAGGGCGGCGGCGACGATGAATCCGGCAACGGCGATCCAGCCGAAGAGTTTTTGTCCGATGAAGAGTTCGAGGGAAGAGTTGGGGTTAGCCGCATTCCGTACGGCCTGTTCGTCATCCCATTCCGACATAACGGGAGGGTTCACGGGTACGATATGGCTCACGGGGGCAACGATGTGAGCCGTCGCACCCTGTTCGGCATGGTCTACGGTATGGTCATCGTCCCGTTTGACGGGAGGGCTCACGGGCGGAATGACTGGGGATGCGGCATTCGGGGGCGGCTGAATCTGCCAGAGTGCCGTCTCGATTCTCTCATTTTGTTGGAGCAGTTCTCGGATTTGCTCTTGCATGTGGAAAAGCCAAAAGATTGCAATCGGCAAGCCGACCACATAGAAGAGTCCGAGCAGTAATCCGAGCAAGGTGAAGAGATCCATAGCATTGCCTCCAATCAAGGGTATATCAGCGCACGAATCGGGGGGCTAATGCCCCCCTGTTCTTTCGTTCATCATCAATCCAAGAATCCGATCAAATCCTGGCTCCGCGTCGGTTGCTGCAACTTCCGCACCGCCTTGGCCTCAATCTGGCGGATCCGCTCTCGCGTAACCTTAAATATATGACCAACCTCCTCCAGCGTATAACTGTATCCATCGCCGAGACCATACCGCAATTTGATGATCTCGCGCTCCCGATAACTCAATGTCTTCAATACTTTCGCGATCCGAACCCGCAACATCTCGTGCGTCGCTCCCACCACGGGATTCTCCGCTGCCGCATCCGGTAACAAATCGCCAAAATGCGAGTCTTCACTGTTCCCAACCGGCCTGTCAAGACTGATCGGAAACCGATTCATCCCCAGTATTCGCCGTGTTTCGTCAATCGACATTTTCGCTTCTTTGGCGATTTCGTCAACCGTCGGTTCCCGACCCGTATCCTGGGCAAGTTTTCGAGAAATGTTCCGAACTTTCGTCATCGTTTCGACCATATGGACGGGAATGCGGATCGTTCGGCTTTGGTCGGCAACCGCCCGAGTGATCGCCTGCCGAATCCACCAAGTCGCGTAAGTACAAAACTTGAATCCACGCCGATACTCGAATTTATCGACCGCCCGCATCAAACCGGCATTACCCTCCTGAATCAAATCCAGAAAACTCAAGCCGCGGTTTCGGTATTTTTTCGCAATCGACACGACCAACCGCAGGTTCCCTTCCGAAAGTCCCTTCTTGGCTTCTCGATAATACACGAACAAACCCTTGACATAACTGACGCGGTTTCGCAGACTCGTCGGCGTTTCCTGCGTCAGTTGCAGGATATTTCGGTATTCGTTAATCAGTTCCTGGCGTTCATGCTCCGGCCTGCCGCTTTCCCGATGCCGTTTGATTTGCTCCTTCAGTTTATCGACCCGAACACTGTACCCCTCCAACGTCGGAATCATCGCTTCAATCCGCTGGGTTCGCAGGCCGAGTTCTTCGATGAGCCGGACGGCCCGACGACGGGATCGGCCAAGCCGTTGCCAGGCGGCCTGCTTTTCTTCGGGCGTTCTGGAGAGGCTCGTTGCGATTCGGTAATCTTTTCGGTTTCGCCGGAACATTCCTTCGAGCGTTTTGAGATTGAGGGGCAGCCGGCTCATAATTTGCTGTTTTTCCAGGTTGCCCGAAACGGAAACCTGCACCGTTCGGTCGAAGGGCAGGTCATCGCGTTGCACTCTTCGGAGGATGCGGAACGCATGCTGCATCACGTAATCGCATTCGAGCAATTTTGCCCGAAATTTCCGTCTTGTGGACTCGATTTGTTGTGCGAGTTTCACTTCTTCGTGTCGTTTGAGGAGCGGGATTTCCCCCATTTGCGTCAGATACATTCTGACGGGGTCGTCTGACCAGGTGTCGCTGGCCTCGAGTTCGAGGAGTTTTTGGTCGAATTCGAAGCCGACGATGTCTTCATCGCCATCGTCGGGCCAGCCGTCGCCATCGTCTGCATCGACGAGGAGAGAATCGACCATTTCTTCTTCGTCAATGTCTACATCTTCGAGTTGGAGGAGTTCGTCGCTGGCTTCGAGCGGATCGTTAAAATCGTCTAAAATAGAACCGTTGTCGTACATGCTTTGGGGGGGAGTAAAGTTTTTACGGAAAACAACAACTATATTACGTTCGGCAGGCGGTCAGTGTAGTGCAAAATCTTTCCGATTTGCACATGATTTCGGACACAATCCATTCGGGCAAATCCCCATTCGGACAGTATCCTGGTGCCGCCATGCTTCCTTTTGTTTGATTCCGTTCCAAACTGCACTTTATTATACCCTACAAAACCGGTTTTTGCATTAAAATTCTGCCAGATTGTAAAACTTTTTGGTTGGGCAATCTAGGCAATACCCTTCAATCGCAAAAGACCCACCGCCACGCGCCGGTATTCTAACATATCTTTTGGAAGGTGCAACCCGGGGCGTGGATTCACCCGGGGGCTGACGCCCCCGGCTCGTGCGCACATTGCTCCCGCCTAAATTCCGTGGCGAACGTTGACCTCATCCAATGGCGGTGCTTTGCCGACATGCTTGCGATCACTGTGCAACAAACTCTTCACATGCTTGTAAAACCATTCCGACATTCCCTGAATAATCACAAACAACACCGGCGTAACATACACGCCAACCATCGTTTCCATCAGGAGCCCGCCAAACACGCAGTTTCCAATGGCATTTCGCGAATATCCGCCAGCCCCTTCCGACCAAACGAGCGGCAAAACGCCCAAAATGAATGCAAACGATGTCATAAATATCGGCCGCAATCGCAACCTGCCCGCCTCATATGCCGATTGGACCAGTCCCGCTCCCGTATCCCGACGCTTTCTCGCAAATTCCACGATAAGCACCGCATTTTTTGCGGACAGACCCACCATAAGCAATAGTCCAATCTGCGTATACAGGTTGATTTCCGCGTTCATGACCCACATCACGAGCGACATAAAGTCCCATGAGGCCGGGAATCCCACTGCGTACATCGCAAAAACGACCGTTGCAAAAATTGCACCAAACACACCGAGCGGCACCGCCATCATAATGATAAACGGCGACGACCAACTTTCATACTGCGCTGCCAAAATCAGGAACGTGATCAACACCGAAACGGCAAAGAATATCGCCGTTTGGTTCCCGACGCGTTTTTCCTGGAATGTCAGTCCCGTCCAGGCGAAGGAGAATCCATCCGGCAAGAATTCCCGGCTTAACTCTTCCATTCGCTCGATTCCATCGCTGGTACTTGCTCCAGGGCGAATCACCCCGGTCATCGCCGCACTGGGGAACATATTGTACCGTGTCAGCACTTGCGGGCCGGATTCGTATTTTTCCGTCGTAAAGGCACCCAAGGGGACCATCTCGCCCTGATTGTTTTGAACCTTAATACGCAAAGCACTTTCCACGCTGTCCCGGAATTCCCCCTTCGCTTGCACATTGACCCGGAATGTCCTTCCCAGCATATTAAAGTCGTTGACGTATGCAACACCCAAATAGGATTGCAATGCCGCAAAGACCTCTGACAGGTTTATACCCATCCGCTGCGCTTTGTCGCGGTCAATGTCGAAGGATATCTGGGGCGAATTCGGGTTAAATGATGAAATCATCGCAACGATCGGATTAAAATCGACCGCCCTGCGCTGGATGTCATCCCGAACTCCCGCGAGCACCGTCGGACCGACACCGCGTTCGTCGAGGAGAACGTATGCAACGCCGTTCGTCATCCCAACCTGGATCGGCGGCGGAGTAAACAGCATGAAATAGGCTTCTGGGATTGTCGCATTGAGTTCCTTCTCCAATCTCGCTTGAATGGCACCGACTTTCAATCCGGCATCCATTCGGTTTTTCGTAATGGACCAACCCTGGGCTCGCCGGTCATCCCAAACCTCCAGTGGAATGATCACCATCCCGAGGTTTGCGGCCTGCCCGCCGATAAATGAAAACCCGTTGATGTAAACCGCCGACTTAACGCCGCCGCTTTCAACATAGGTTCGATTCTTATCCCAATATTGTTCGTAAAGCCGTCTGATGATTCCCCGTTTGTAATAGTCTTCGCTTCGGACGAGGGTCTGTTCTCGAGTAATAATTCGTTCGACTCTCGATAATACTTCGGTAGTCCGTTCCATCGAAGCACCTTCAGGCAGGCGCACCTCCATCATGATAACGCCCTGGTCTTCGTTCGGCAAAAACCCGGACGGCAGCCTTTGGACGGCAAATATCAATCCGAAAACCAATCCCACCCAAAGCAGCAAAACCAACGGGGCACACCAAATCATCATTTTGACCGTCCGTTGGTAAAAGTTGGTGAAACCGTCGAAGAAATAGTTAAAACCCCTAAACACGATGAAGCGTTTTTCTTTCGCCTTCGAAGGTCGAAGCAAAATCGCACACAGGGCCGGCGAAAGCGTCAGAGCGCAAATCCCGGAAATCGTAATGGACCCCGCGATTGTCAACGCAAATTGCTGATACAGCGCACCGACAATCCCCTGCATCATCGACGTCGGAAGGAACACGGCCAGCATGATGAGCACCGAAGCAACCACCGGGCCGGTAACTTGAGTCATCGACTTTTTGGCCGCCGTATGCGCATCGAGGTGTTCATCGTCTATAAGCCGCTGCGTATTTTCCACGACCACGATCGCATCATCCACGACAATTCCAATCACGAGAATCAGCCCGAAGAGCGTCATCGTGTTGATCGAAAACCCGAAACACCATATCAGGAAAAATGTACCGATAATCGAAACCGGTATGGTTAAAATCGGGATAATCGCCGCCCGCCAATCCTGGAGGAACAAGAAAATCACGAAAACCACGAAACAAACGCAAAGGACAATCGTCTCGTAGAATTCGTGTACCGTTGCCCGAACGTAATCGGTTGCATTAAAGGGAATCGCGTAAGTCAGCCCGCTCCGGCCAAGAGAGTCGTCGATTGATGCCATCAGTTGAACGACGGCATCGGCAACGACCAAAACATTCGCACCGGACTGCGGCATCACGGCGATACCGGTTGCCATTCGGCCATTGTAGCGAGATTCGGCGGTATAGTCTGCGGAACCGAGTTCAATCAGGGCAACATCTTTGAGCCGTAAGGTTCCGCCCTGCTCATCTACGCGAAGAATCATATTTTCAAATTGTTCGGCATCTTCGAGTCGGCCAAGCGTTACGACGGCAACGTTCGTTTGAATGCCGTCCGGCACGGGTTCCAGCCCGAGTCGGCCAGCGGCAACTTGCGTGTTCTGTGCGCGAATTGCCGCAAGAACTTCCCGCACGGAAATCCCCCGGGCGGCCATCACATCGACATCGAGCCAAACACGCATACTGAATTGACGCCGGTCAAACATCATGACATCGCCGACGCCGGCTACTCGGGAAAGCCGATCTTTGACAAAAAGAGACGCATAATTCGCAAGGTATTGGCCAGTCCGCGTTTCGGCATGGGGATCTTCTTCGTCTATTTTCTCGAAAATGGTAACCAGGCAAACGAAGTTCGCACTTCGTTTATTGACGCTGATACCCATCCGACGGACTTCTTCGGGCAAAATAGGTTCGGCTTGCTTGACCCGGTTTTGGACAAGAACGGCGGCAATATCGGGATCCGTTCCGACTTCAAAGGAAATGTTTATGGAAAGCGTCCCATTACTGGTCGCTTGGGTTTCCATGTAGATCATATTATCGACGCCGTTGAGCACTTCTTCGATCGGGATGGCAACGGCATTGATGACATCTTGAGCACTAGCACCGGGATAGGATGCTTGAACGGAGACCATTGGCGGAACGATGTCGGGAAATTGTTCGACGGGTAACATGGAAAAGCCGACGATGCCGAGCAGTAAGATAATCAGGCTGACAACGCTCGCAAAAATCGGGCGGTCGATGAAAAAGTGTGAAAACATTCGTTCCTTCGGCAGAATTTCGATAGACTTCTGGATTCTAACAGATTTTGGGAAATGAGTCAATCGGCAAAGTGGGCGGGGCGTGCACGCTCCGCGATCCAAAGAGGCAACTCATTCCAAACGGTTACAAAATTTCTAAACCTGAGGGCACATTCCGGCTTGCCTCACTCCGACTCCCAATCATCCCAATTCCAGCAGGGAACCTGAATGCCAAGCATTGCCAAATAGATTCGTTCTTTTTCCTGCATAACGGCCCTTTGTTCCGAGTCCGTATCGTCAAAACCAACGAGATGAAGCATGCCATGCACGACGTAGAGCAATAATTCTTCACCGGCGGTCCAACCAAACTCGTCGGCACGCTCCTTGGCAATTTCAGTACATGCCAGCACCTCGCCTTCAAGATACCCTTCCGCACGCCGGTCTTCGGTGCGAAAACTAATCGAATCCGTCGGATAATCGTGTTGCAAAAAATCCCTGTTGTACTGCAACATCGTGTCGCCGTCGACGAAAACAACGTTGATTTTACCGCTTTTGATATTGTTGTCTTCAAGGATGCGTTCGCAGACGGTTCGGACTTTATCCACATCAACGTCAAGTTCGTCCTGTTCGTCGAGTATTTCTACCAGAAGCGGCCCATCCACATCGTGCTGCATATTTTAAGTATAACGTTTTGTCCGTATTAAGTCCAGGATAGGCATCGCAGAGACATTGTCGGCGGCTTGTGCCGGAACGGCGAAAAAAGCGTCCAAAATAAAGATGGCTTCTCGCTCAATAGCCTACCGGCATCATATTGTCAAAAGTATTGTCAAACAGTGGATTAGTCTGTACAATGGTCCCATTCCTTCCCTGTCGTTTGAATTGCCCCCAGACCTTAAAATTTACGGCCAGGGAGAGTATTGCATCCAGCCAAATAGATGTGCGGTGGTAAAACGATTAGAGGTCCCTTGACGCTTGTATCCCAATGCACATCATACTTTTCGAGGACTTTCACACCCAGCAACTTTTTCCGGCAACGATTGCCCGACCGGCATTTTCCCTCAACGTCGGAACCTATCGACTCATTGATCTCGCCCTTCGCTTCGCCGAACAAGTCGAAGTCATCGCCCGACCCTATCTGCAAACGCTGATTGACCTCGATTTCCCCTATCTTTGGACGCCCAGCAAGACCAAACGCTCCAAACCGATTCTGGTACTCAATGCACGGACCGTTCCCCACATCGAACTGTTCCAAAAACTCCAAGATGCCGCCAAACAAGGAAAATCCGGTATCGTCAGGACTCCTTGCGGCATCGCCTGCGCGCTCCTTGCCGAGAATGATTGTGCCGGCAACCCCTTCCCGCATAGCGACATCGGCTCGCTCCAGTTGGTCAAACTCATCGAAGACGCCAACCTTCCGCCGCTCGATTTTCATGTTCCCGTGATGACGCACGTACACGATATTATCCGGCACCAATCGCGAATCATGAACGACAACCTGAATGATCGCCTCCGAATCGGCCAGTACACGGAAATCGCCGACGGCGTGTTCGCGGCCGACGAAAATCAACGGCTCGGACAATACTGTGTTGCCGACAGCACCGCCGGGCCCATCGTGCTGGAAGGGAATGTCAACATTGCTCCGTTTTGTTATTTCCGGGGGCCTGTGCATGTCGGACGGAATACCAAAATTATCGAGCATTCCGCATTGAAGGATTTTGTATCGGTCGGCAACACGGCAAAAATCGGCGGCGAAGTGGAAATTTCGGTGATTGAGGCCTATTCCAACAAGCAGCATCATGGTTTTTTGGGACATAGTTATCTCGGCAGTTGGGTCAATCTCGGTGCTGGAACGAGCAATAGCGATCTGAAAAATACTTACGGCGAAGTCGTGATGGATTATGCGGGCACCAAGGTCAAGACGGGGATGCAATTTGTGGGTTGTTTTGTGGGCGATTATTCGAAGACGGCGATCAACACGAGCATTTTTACGGGCAAGACGATAGGGGCCTGCAGTATGCTTTACGGCTTTATTACGACGAATGTCCCGAGTTTTGTGAATTATGCTCGAACGTTCGGACAAGTTACGGAAACTTCGATCGAGACGTTGGTTGCGATTCAAGCCCGAATGTTTGCTCGCCGGAATGTGCAGCAGCGTCCTTGTGATGTGCAGTTGCTTCGTGATATTTATGAGATGACGAAGCATGAACGGCAACTGGCGAGCGAACCGCTGTCGCTATGAGAAAAAGTCCAAAATTTGCCTATTCAAACGCTTTACGTTGCTCTTCGATTTCTTCGAGCGAATGCCGTTTTCCTCGGTTGCAGCCGGGACACGTCGATGCCGTTGCCGACCAAGTGTTCGGCGATACCAGATTTTGCGGCCAAAACGGCCAAGTGCGGCACTGAATCGGACGCTCCGAATACACCCGACATTGACGCGTTTTGTCGCTCAACAATACGCAATCGCCATTGGGATACTCTTTTAACGAGCGTTGTTTGGGACGAACCGTCCAAACGAAAACTTGCTCGACAACCAACGGCGTCAGGCCCATCTTGACGGCAATGCGTTCAATTTCGTCCTGCGACACCCAAACGTATCCCGACCCGCCGGTGCAGCAGCGTCCGCAGACCTTGCACTCAAATTGCAGGCCGTCTTTGTACCAGGGTAAAGCAGATTCGCTCATAGTATGACGTTATTCTAACCGTTTTCTAATAAATTTGATATGATCGCTGATTTTGCGGATTTGCCCTTCGTGCATTTCGCCGCTGACGGCCGTAATTGCTTGGATGACATATTCATAATGCAAATACTCGTCGGGAAACAGTTCGACTTCCAAATCAGGATTTGCCAAAATGATTGCTGAAACCCGTTGCCGTAGTTGGCCGAAATGCTCGACGGGGTTGCCGTTGAGTTGAATGGCGGCAAGCGAACCGTCTTCTTGGGCAATGAGGCGGATTTGTGCTGCTTCGGCATCAACATCGGCGGGCTGGGCTTGTCCGATTGGGGACATTTGGACATTGAAATCGCCTTCGGGCACGATGATTCTGAATGTCAGCACGAAAAACGTCAGCAGCAAGAAGACCACGTCGATCATCGGCATCATATTGATATTCGGTTTTTCGAGCGGTTGTCGCTTGCGGAGCATGGGATGCTTTGGTTACATTTCTCGCGTGCCAGTGTAACATTCACATCGGGAATTATCAAGGGTTGCAGAGCGTTCAGCCTTCCGGGGCTCTCCGCCGCTACTCTCCGTCCAAATCCCGCCAAACAAGCGGTTGACGCTGGCGAGACTCAATGCGAAGAGCAACTTCGCCATTTTGGAAAATCCGCACCGTTCCCGTCGATTGACTGACCGTTATCGCAATGGCCGATGTCATTCGGCTAATCGCCGCTGCCGTCCAATGACGAGCACCCAAACCAAGAGAAAGCGACAACGTCGAAGTTGACGTTGATTCAAGATAACGCGCTGCTGCTGCAACAACTCCCTCCGACGAAACAATGATCGCCCCATCAAGTTGCGCAATTTCTTTGACTCCTTCCCGAACTTTGGCATCGAACAAATTGCGTTCCTTGGCACTATATCCTCGGACCGGATCAAACCCGGCGGGCTGACTCATCGACATAACTTTTCGCGTGTCGCCGACGACGAAAAGCGTCCCGACGGGATTGCCTTCGCGGCCTTCCCAACCGATGTCGACGGCAAGGTCAACAACGACTTTCAGCGTTTTGAGCGGTACTCGGCTCTCCAACTGCCGCAGATCGCGGCCGGAAAGGCGATCCAAATGCTCACCGAGATTGACAACGCTAAACGAATCGAGGCAGGCGGGATCAATTGCACTGTAAAAGGCGAGCACCCGGCAACCGTGTGGAATGAGGTCATCCGCAACGGCTTCCAGGATGGCGTGCGAAATTCGGTCGTAGACGATGGAATTGCCTTCGAGCAGGATGCGGATCGTTTGAAAGTGCTCTTGGGCGGCGGCGGTCAGGACATCGACATTGGTTGATGCGACGATAATTTTTTCATCTTCGATGATTCGGCGGAATCTTGCCCAATCGACGGGAGATTCGGGGAAGACGAAAATTGCGGCTGCTTCGATTTCAACACGGAGTGAGCGTAATGTACCAATAAGTCGTCGGAACTGTTCGGTAAATCGTAGCGGCTCAGTCATCATGTCGGAAGGAATGGAGTTCTCTAGGATACCGGCATGTCCTTAAAAGTCAAGCCCCGGAGAGTGCGCACACGGGAATTGCCGTTGCCCGTCCGTCGACGGATGGGGGTCAGGCAACACGAACCCGGGGAGAATCCCATTGCCGTTAGCGGATAAATCCTTCCTGGTCGTCGGGCGAAAAAGTCCCGATGAGCGGTTCCGCACCGCGTTGGATGCCTGCACGGAATTGAAAATTGTCCTCGGCGGCCTTGGCCAGTGTTAAATTCAACAAATCCAGGTCAATTCCCGCCGGACATGCCGTTGCACATGCCGAACAACCGATGCACCGCCCCGCCAAATGGAATGCACGAAGAATGTTCCAGGCAAAATTCCCTTTGAGCGTTGCCGATGTGTCGATCCGCGTCGGCTGATTTTTGTCCGCAACGCAAACATTGCAATAACACAACGGACAGTTTTGTCGGCAGGCATAACACTTGATGCAGCGTGCAAGTTCCTTTTTCCAGTATTCAAACCGTTGCTCGGGCGGCATCGATTCGATTTGAGCGAGTTTGGCATAACGGTCGGCCTGCGGTTCGGCGGTAATTGCTTTTCCGATGACAATATCGCAATGCGGCGGATTTTGCACATCGCACGCAAGACATTTATTTTGTATTTTTCCTTGTATTTGCACTCCCGAACAGGCAACTCCGATGACAATAAGGGTTTCCCGGTCAATTTGATTTTCCGATTCGAGGATTGCGAGCGTTTTCGCATCGCATCCTTTGACGATGATGCAGGGCTTGCCTTGTTTTTTGATTTCTTTCCTGGCCAAATAGACGGTCAAATTATCCGTGCAGAGTTCGTTCCAGACGAGCCGATGCGTTTGTTTTGGGCTGGTGATAAAAATTGCACCAACATTACCGGTTTCGAGCAGTCCGTATCCGATGATGACATTGGCTTTTTGGTTTTCGAGCAATTCCGTTGCTTTTTGTTGTAATTCGGATTGTATATCGGATTGTGGAGGCATTACGGAAGTTGGCGATGGGGGAAGTTGGCGTATATCCTAGTTTATGAGGGCAATTTGGTCAAGCGGCTGTGGGATTGGACTGGGGCGACTGGATGCTATCAAATTGATCGGAAATCATTTCCATTATTCCGGTTAGCCGGAAGGGCGATTTCCAAACAAGCCTACATACACGTTAATATACGTTTAATCCAATTTGCCCTACTCGCTGCGCATTCGCCCGCATGACGCAAATAATCCTAATATCCCTAATTTTTTCTCCCAATTATTTGACTTTTGCGTTTTATGAACCATATTTCTTTAAGTAGTTTGTAATTCTTTTTGCCGTTGAATTCATGACAAAGTTAGAAGTACGAATGGTGTTTTTTACCCCGTTGGTGTTTGTTCTATTGCAAACATCCGCGTTGACAAATGACACACAACAAGATATATGGCGAGTCGATATTCACGGTGTTGCCCGATTGCTGGCCAGCGAAGAAAATTTTTCCCGATTGCGGTTTTATCAATGGGATAATAACCGTTGGCGGCCTTCCGATGCAGAGGCGTTTTTAGACTCGCAATGTTCAGCAACGCCGCTCATTGTGCTTGCATTAGGGTATTCGCTGACATCGCGAGACATCTCTCAAGTCGGGCACAACGTTGTTCGGACATTTGACCCGGATAAAGCATGCCAAATCGTTTTTTGGGATTGGTTTTCCGATCGGGGAACCTATCGAATCCGTCGGGATATTCGCAGCAAAATCCCCATCGCGGATAATGCGGCCAATTATTTGGCATTGATGCTCCAGGAATTGGAGCCGCAGAGCAAGGTTTGTCTTTTCGGATTCAGTTTCGGCAGCCGAATTGCGTGTCAGGCGGTCGAATCATTACGGCAAAGCGGACGCAGGCCGGACGGGTTGCGGATTCATCTCGTGTTGTCGGGTGCGGCAGCGGATGAGCATTGGTTTGCCCGGGGACAACGTTACGGGAATATACAGGAAGAAGCCGAGAGAATTTTGGTAACGCATAATCCGGAAGATTGGGTATTACGGCTTTATCCGATGATGTATCCGGTGGGACAGCGTCCGACGGCATTGGGGTTATATGGAGTGCCGTTGCATAATATTGAACCGGAATTTCGGGTTCGATTTGAGAACGTCGATGTCAATAGATATATGGGCCATGCGCATCAGACGCTCAAGCATGTACGGTGTCCGGCCTTCCGCAACCGAGTTGCGGAATACTTTTTCTTTGAGTAGTGTTGTCGAAACTGGCAGGAGCGAGTGATGCGCAAAACCCGGGGGCGTCAGCCCCCGGGTGAATCCACGTCGAACCAACCCGGGGGCTGACGCCCCCGGCTCTTGTGCGCGAGCCTCCCTCCTCGCCATCGACTCTCGACCTACGGGGTCAAATCGAAATCAAACACGCTATTGCCCCGAGCAACCGTTGCCGTCAAGCCCGATGACGCAAAACTGCCGTAACGCTCCGGTATCAGACTCCGTGCCGGTGGAGCCGGCCCCTGACCTTCACCTCCCATGTCCGCCACCGCCTCCCGTTTCGTGATGGAAACCAAATATTCCCCCGCCGTCGTGCCCGCTTCGGGATTGCCCAACTGCGTTTGCAACGTATATCGCCCGTCGGCATCCGTTCGGCCATATGCCGGATGGCCTTCGCCTTCCGTTTGAGGCGTGAAGGTAACATTGGCACCCTCAAGCGGCTGACCGTTGTAAGTTACGGTGCCAGTTACCTTGATCGTGGCCAGCCGCCCGTCGCCGCAGCAACCTGTATGAAGTAGTAATGCAATCGAAAGTGTAAATAGTGTTAATGTTCGCATAGTATTTTGTTATAGTATCTTGTTAAGGTTAGGAAGTTAGTCGCGTTGCGAGCCGAGATGACCCGGGGGCTCACGCCCCCGGCTCTTGCGCGATGCCCTCGGCTCGTGTGCAGTGCCTCCGGCTCTTGCGCAGTGCCCCCGACTCTTGCTGCGGCTAACGCGTGTTACGAAAAAATTACAGCGATGCGGATTCGCCGCCGCGAGGCGTTGACATCGCACCCCATACGCCAAACGTCGACTCGCCCGTCCAGTCGCGGCCATGGACACCGGCAACAAACGGACGCGTAGCCGTTTCACCCAGCCGCATCGTCGGGTTGCCCGCATTGACCGAATCCGTTACAAATCGAACCGAACCATCTACCATTGCCACGCCGACGCCGCCGGGATGATAACTGCTTGCGGAATAATGCACATCATTATTTCTGCATGACGGACTGTTCGGCGGCAATGCGGAATGGAACATCGCTCCATCCCCGTATCCGCCCCATCGTGCACCCTTTACCGCCCCCAATTCCGGCCATCCACCGTCAAAGAGCCCCATATTGACGGGGCTTCCTGGAGTTTGATTAAACATCCCGCCAGCACCCCGCACGGCAGCACAATTTGAAGGGATTTGATCCAATTGGCTCTCCAAAGGAGCCAATCCGCCTCTAATCGTGAGGTCCCGTTGTCCTGTGCCTTTGGCGGTTTCAGAAATCGCCATCGTGTTGCTGAGCCCGTCCGTAATGGATGCCGCATTGACCGTGCCGATTTGAATGTTATCACGGTCAGATGCGGCCATATTGTTGCTGGTTCCTGCTTTACCCGGCACGAAAAGACCGCGTCGGTGCCGGTTTTCATTCCACCAGTGCCGAACCATCGCCTCCCCCGTGCTGCCGACGTAGTTCGTCCCGGCCAGCGTGTTCGGAGAATGGGTAAGCCCGTCTGAGGGACAATTCAGAATGGGAAATGTTTGCGTGAAAGGCGTAAATTCTTTGCCGTGAAACCATCCGCCGTCGTATTGCAGGTATGCGGGTTCTTGCGGGAACGCGACCCATCGTCTTTGTAGGCCGCCATCGCTGTTGAAACCCGTTCCTTGCTGAAATCCTGTCGCGAGTTCATTGTGGATTGCTTGTTGTTCCACGAACGGCAGGAGAGCGGTTCGATAACTGTAGGAGCGTGCCTGATCGACCGCCCAGTTTGGGTAAGCGGATTCACGAAAACCGGTCCAGGTAGGTTCGTAACCGTTGTTGGGAAACCTGTTTTGGACATCGTGAAAGGTGTGCAAAGCCAGTGCCCATTGTTTGAGATGGTTTGAGCATTGCATTCTTCGGGCGGCCTCGCGGGCGGCCTGCACGGCGGGCAGAAGGAGCGCGACGAGCATACCGATGATGGCGATGACGACGAGCAGTTCGACGAGCGTGAAGGCGCGATTGCCTAAATTGCCCCCTCCCCCCCAATTTGACATCTTGTAGCGTGAGGTGTGCATAATTTGTTCCTTTTTGGTTTGAATGGACCTCTTCCGCGGTCAGTGTAGCATGTTGGCGTTTTGGAGTCAACAAGGGGGGTGAATGTTCCCGTTCCTGCACTCTTCGGAATACGGCTCGACGTGCATAAAAACGTCAATGATATTCTTGCCACTCGTGAGCAACTTCAATTCAATCCGGTGCGAAAGAAAATGCGATTCCGTAACCGACATTTGCGGGTCAACTTGAATATGCACATCCAAAGCCAAGCCCGAAGGGCCAACATGCCGCGTGCGAAGTTTATGCAAATCCTTGACCTCAGGAAATGACCGGATGACCTCCGCAATGGCCTGACACTGCGCCTCCGTCGCTCCAGAGTCCAATAAAGCCGCAAATGTCGGCTGCGTAACCTTCCACGCAACATGAACGATCATAAAAGAAACAACTACCGTCCCAATCGGATCGAAAATGACATATTTGCTGCCCAACAATAAGCACAATGCAATCGCAACCGCCGCCGGAATCGAACTCATCGCATCGCTCCGATGATGCCACGCATTGGCAACCGTCGCGGAAGATTTGGTTGCCATTCCGACCTTGACGGTAACGCGGTACAGCCATTCTTTGACAACGATCGCGGCCAGGGCAACGACCAAGGGGAACCAGGTCGGCGACGGCGGCGGATTGTTATTCAAAATGTCAATGACCGAACTGACGGCACCGAAAAACAGCGAGACGCCGACGATTGCGAGCGAGATGCCGATGAAAAGCGTAACGAGCGTTTCGATTTTTGCATGGCCGTAGGGATGCGTTTGGTCGGCTGGCCGGCTCCAAAAATACATACCGAGCAGAATCGCGACGTCGGTAATCAGATCGGAGAGCGAATGGAAGGCATCGGCGATGAGTACGGAACTGTGTCCCCAAATTCCGGCTGCGAATTTGAACGCAATGAGAAACAAATTGCATACGGCACCGAGGAGCGTAACACGGCGTATGGCGTTCAGGGTGTTTGTGTGTTCGTGCATTGTGTTGTCGGGCAGCCCCCGGCTCGTGCTTGATGCGTCTCGCTCTTGCGGGTTCGGGATCATTATACCACCGTTAATCTTTGGAAAAAGCAGTATAATAACGGCGTGAAATCCAACATCCCCAAGCACCTGCTCGAAGGCCTCAACAAACCGCAACAACAGGCCGTCCAATTCAACGAAGGGCCCCTCCTCGTCCTCGCAGGACCCGGCAGCGGAAAAACCCGAGTCGTTACTCACCGCATTGCCGCACTCCTCCATCAAGGCGTCGGCCCCCATCAAATTGCCGCTTTGACCTTTACCAACAAGGCCGCCGACGAAATGAAAAAACGACTCGCTCTCCTCGCACCCGAACGCAACGTCTGGATCGGCACCTTCCATAAATTCTGTGCCTATCTTCTCCGGCGATACATCGGCCTCGCAGGTTTGAGCGACAATTTTACCATCTACGATACCGACGAAAGTCTCGCACTCCTCAAAAATCTCGCCAAAAAGCATCCGCTGCCGCCCGGTATCACGCCGCAACGCGTTGCAGGTTCCATCAGTTGGGCAAAAAACAATTTCGTCCTATCCGACGAATACGAAGCCCGCCGGGGCAGTCTTCTCAGTGCTGCCGTTCAGGAATTTTATCCTTTGTACCAAGAAGAACTCCGCCGGGCCAATGCCGTCGATTTCGACGATATGCTCCTCCACGTTGCCGTTCTGCTCAAAGAGAATCCCGAAGTCCGAAAAACGTTGGATAACCGATTCCGATACATTCTCGTGGATGAATATCAAGACACCAACACCGTGCAGTACATCATTGCTCGAGCACTTTCGGTCGATCATCGCAATCTTTCCGTAACGGGCGATCCCGACCAGTCGATTTATGGTTGGCGGGGGGCGAATCTCAATAACATTCTCGATTTTGAAAAGGATTTTCCCGACACGACGGTAATCCGGCTGGAACAAAACTACCGCAGCACGCCGCAAATCGTTGCCGTTGCCGATGCACTCATCGCGAATAATGTCTACCGCAAAGAGAAAAAACTGATTACCCAAAACCCGTCGGGAATGCCGGTTCGACTCGTCCGATGCAGCGACCAAAAAGAAGAAGCCGAAAGCATTGCCGAGGAAATTGCGAAAGAACTTCAGACGGGCCAGCGCAAACCGAACGATTATGCAATCTGCTATCGGATGAATGCCTTGTCCCGAAATTTTGAGCATGCGCTGCGGAGCCGAAAAATTCCATTCCAACTCGTTCGCGGCCTTGAATTTTTCAATCGAAAGGAAGTCAAGGATGTGTTGGCCTATCTTCGGGTGATTTTCAATCCGGCGGATACGGTTTCGCTGGCGAGGATTATCAACGAACCGACGCGGGGCATCGGGAAAACGACGATGCAAAAAATGTCTGACCGTGCGGAGGAACTCGGAATACCGACGATGGACGTCCTGCGGGATGTTCCGCAGACGGAACGGCTCGCGGCGAAAACGAAAAAGGCAATCACGCAGTTCGTGCAGATGATTGACAAATTATCGGAATTGTCCGCACAGGAATATCCGGTTGCTTCGTTGATTGAGTCGGTTTTGCGGGAATCGGGTTATCGGCAGCAGTTTGCGAATTCGGACTCGGAGGAAGACCAGGATCGCTTGGCGAACATCGAGGAACTTTTGACGGTTGCACACGAATTTGACAATCGGGAAGTCGAGCCGTTAGCCGCGGAGCCTGCTCCGCGAACGTCGCCGCTCGAAGAATTTTTGGAACAGGCGGCACTCGTCAGCGATGTCGATGCGTTGGATCAGGAGACGGATCGCGTTTCCTTGATGACGATGCATGCGGCGAAGGGTTTGGAGTTTCCGGTCGTGTACATTGTTGCTGTCGAGGAAAACATTTTGCCGCATGAGCGTTCGCAGCACGAGGACAAGCAGATGGAAGAGGAACGGCGGCTGTTTTTTGTGGGAATTACTCGAGCGGAGGAAGAGTTGCGGTTGAGTCGAGCGGAGCGTCGGGACTTTCGCGGTTCGTTTGGTATGACGGCAATATGCAGTCGATTTTTGTTTGAGTTGCCAAACGATGCGAATCTTGCGAAGTTTGATTCGCCGCAGGACATATTGGCCGGCGAAGATTACGGCGATGGCCGTCGTTTGGTTCGGGAGCCGATTGTGGAGTACGAGGAGAGCGATGCGGACTATGAGGAATCGCTTCCGCCGAAGAAAAAGAAACCGGAGTTGAAGCATTATTCGATGATGACGGGCAGCGAACTGCTGCGAAAGAAAACTCGCAAAAATGAGGGGCGTTAGCCCCCCGTTCTTATTTTTCTCGTCTTGCGAACGCGCACTCGCACACTACCGGATCGAATTCGCATCTGGCTGATTGGCCACGGGAAGCATATCGCTGCTCGGCGTGTAAGTGCCAATCGGTGCTGCCGCATTGGAATTGAAACCGCCCGCCGGATTTTGCACACCCTGCGAATTGCCCATCGCTGCAAGCAGCATCTGCCGTTGCGTTTCCGAAAGGTCATTGCTGATCGGCATCACGCTGCGGGTGATATTGTTAATTCCCAGAAGTTGCGGCTTCGCTTCGGTGTCGAAACCTACCCGAAGCAGTGCTCCGCCACTCGTCGGTCTGCCCACCAATGCAAAACCTTTATCGCTGCGAATGACAACTTCGCCGCCAGTGTCGGGCGAGGAGCCGATCTCCGCAAAGAAACGCCATTGATCCATTGGGGTTGCAATCAAGTCATCAGGCGTGGTGAAAAGCCGATTCGCTACGATGGCATGGCCTTGCAACTGTCGTCCGACGAACTTTTTCGCGAGAATGACATTGTCGGCCAAGATGGATCCTTCCCGAAGAATCACGACCGGATTGCCTTCTTCGTTGAGCAGAACGGCTTGGTCGGTGATCGTCAGGCTGGCCACTTTCAGGTTTGCGGTTTCGAGGTTGTCGAGGTCCACTTTTCCGCCGACACCGCCGACGAAGAACACAACACCGGCTCCGACGGCTCCGCCCACGATGGCAGACATAATTGCATTGATCATTTGATTCATCATAAACTCCTTTCGTTTGGGGTGAAAATAACGCATCGGCACTATCCGTTGGCCGACTTCGTTTAAGGTTGCGGTAGTTTAGAAACATTCAAGAATTGAATCAAGGGCATTTTGGGGATTTTTTTAGCGATGCTTGACGGACACGGCGGGACGCATTAGAATAGGCAATCCTTTGAAGACCTTTACGGTCAAATGCTGCGGTCAAGTGCTCTCCAACAAAAAGTCGCTCATCATTTTCATTACAGGCGGTGATCCCTGCATCGAAACGACAGAAAAACTGATCGTCGAAATGGCCGATGCCGGTGCGGATGCCATCGAAATCGGCATTCCCTTCTCCGATCCCATCGCCGAAGGACCCGTCATCCAAGCCGCCAGCCAACGTGCCCTCGACAACGGCGCAACAACGGACAAACTCTTCGAAATGATCACGAGAGTCCGCGGCAAAGTCCAAATCCCGTTGCTGTTTATGACGTACCTCAATCCGATTTACGTCTACGGAAAAGAACGGTTTCTGTCCGCGTGTCGCGATGCCGGGCTCAATGGAATCATCGTTCCCGATATGCCTTTTGAGGAAAAAGGCGAATTGGCCGCCCAGTGTGCCCAATTCGGAATCACGCTTATTTCGATGGTTGCACCGACTTCCGCCGATCGGGTTGCCATGATTGCGAAGGAAGCGGAAGGATTTTTGTATTGTGTTTCGTCGCTTGGAGTTACGGGCATGCGGAGCGAAATTAAGTCGGGTATAGAAACGATTATCGCCCAGGCGAAGCGGCACACGGACATTCCGTGTGCAATCGGTTTTGGCATTTCGGATGCCGTGCAGGCGAAAAGTATGGCGGGCATTTCGGACGGCGTCATTGTCGGCAGTGCGGTCGTGAAAATCATTGAGCAATATGGGCGTGATTGCATCGAACCGGTCACGCAGTTCGTCAAAACGCTGAAACAGGCGGTTGCGAGTGCGTAAAAACAGGAGCGGGGGGCGCTATTCCCCCGATTCTTGCGTTGCGAGGACTACGGTATCTCAAAGTGAAACACATTATCCGAGGCCCTGTTCGTAACGGTCGCTCGCAGCGGCGTTTGCAATGGATTGCCGAACTCCCGCGGAAGGACCTCCACCGCCCGTTCCGCTCGGACCGGTTCGGAACCTGCTATCTCAATGTAACTCCTTCCATCCCAAATGACATCCCGCTTGCTGATGGCAACCCTGTATTCGCCGGGTTTGGCTCCAGAACCGAAGTTGCCCGTCGTTGTCGATAGGACAAATGTTCCGGCTTCGTCCGTTGTCCCGCTCGCGCTTTCGCCCGAATCATCCACCGGACTAAAGACAACGACCGCACCCGGCAGCAATTCGCCGTTATGCCTTACTTCGCCGGTAACGAAAACGTTACCATCTCGGTTGCCGCAACCTGCTTGAAGCAGCAATGCGATCGAAAGTGTGAAAAGTGTGATTGTTCGCATAGTATTTTGTTAAAGGGGAAATAAGTGAGCCACGCCGCAGTGCGGCGGCTAGAGCGAGTTTCAAATTACTCTGGACGCGTTTTCGTCATTCCGGCGAAAGCCGGAACCCAGAGGAACCGGCATTACACGCAATGTCTGGTTCCCGGCTTGCGCCGGGATGACGGCTTTTTTGTCCAGAATAATTTGAAATACGGTCTAACGTGTGTTAGGAAATTTCATAACGAAGCGGATTCTCCGCCGGAAACGGTGCCCATGGCTCCCCAAACGCCGTAAGTCGAGGGGCCTCTGTAGTGTTCCCAGGCATGAGTTCCCTCAAAACCTCTGTCGCGGCCCAACAGCAAGTCGCCACGTCCCGCGTCCACCGAATCCGTAACAAACCTTACGGCACCGTCGGCCAATGCCGCACTGACTCCGCCGGGATGATAACTGCTGGCGGCAATGGCGCACCAGACCTGATTGGGCCCGCACGAAGGACTATTCGGCGGTAAAAAATGACTATAAGCCGACCAAAGAGTTCGGGAATCAGCCCAACGATGCCCTTTGGTGCCGCTGTCGTTCCCGTTATTGGGATTGATGTTGGGTGCAAGCATATTATTGGGCCCGCGGGCCTGCGAAAGACATTCCTGCGGAGTGACGTAGTAATCGTACACATTGAACACTTGGTCCATCGCGACGGCGGACTTGATTCCCCTATCCCCATCACCGCGTCCGATAGCTGTTTCCGACAGAATGATGGTATTGCTGGTCCCATCACGAATTGTAACAAAGGATGTATCGGCTGCCGATGAGGAATGCGGGCCTCGGGTTCGATTATATCGGAAAAGGCCTCGGTTATTCGTCCAATCCCAAGCCGGAACGGTATCGCCGATGCTCATCACGTAACTGCGGGGCTTAATCGAAGTTTCTCCGCTTCCTCGTCCAATTTCAGGATCTGAGGGGCATAAAAACGTGGCGATTGAAACCGTAAAGGGAGACTGCAAATGTTGTTCGCCGCCGATTTCGGTGCGGAGCCGATTACCAAGCCAGGGAGCAGGAATGTACAAATCCCAGCCGGAATCGATCCGATTCGCCACACCCAGCGATAATTGGCCGATGATTCTATCCTGTACGGCATTTTGCTCAATGAACGGGAGCAACGAGATGAACATGCCATAGCAATCCGTGCCGTGTTGGCGTTCTCCGTCCATGAGGTCGGGTCGTCCGTAAGCACTGGTCCACATTCTGTCCCAAAAACCGTTTGGGAATCGCAGATGGACGTCGTGAAAGCCGTGCAATGAAAGCGAAAGTTGTTTCAACTGATTGGTGCATTGCATTCTTCGGGCGGCTTCGCGAGCGGCTTGCACGGCGGGAAGCAGAAGAGCGACGAGCATGCCGATGATGGCAATGACGACGAGGAGTTCGACGAGTGTGAAGGCGTGTTTGCGAGCGGAGCAGGCGGGCATATTTTGCTTTTCTAAATTGCTCCCCCCCCCCAGTTTAACATTTTGCGGCGATAATCTTGCATGCGTTGGTGCTCCTTTTTGTTTGACAATATTGTAATAACAGGCAGTGTAGCATGTTAACACAGGAATGTCAACTGGGCGTGAGTCTGCGAGCGAGCTTGCGCATAACCCGGGTGCTTACGCCCCCGGGCTCGTGCGCAATAATCCAATATGCGGTACAATAAAAGCATCCGTACAGAATGGATGCTTGCGCCCGAGAGCGTCACGATAATGCAATTTTGGCAAAAAATTAAATCCTTCCTCAAAGCCGATAATCCACAAGCCCTTATCAAATGGTCCCTCTACGGACGCGTTTGGAACGAATGCGGCAAACCCTACTGGAAATGGATCGCTTTCGGCATCCTCTGCACCATCCTGGCCGCCGCCGCTGAAGCATTCTCCGTCTGGCTCGTCAAAATCATCGTCGAAACCGTCGAAGAAGGTATTACCCAAGAAGGATTAGACAAACTGACCACCGTCGGACTACTCGTCGTTGCCGCTTTCACCATCAAAGGCATCTTCGGCTACGGCAAAACTCTCACCATGGCAAAAGCCGGTCTGCTCGGCGTTACAAGCCTACGCCGCCGTGTGTACAAACACATGCTCAAACAGCCCATCTCCTTTTTTCACGGTACTCAAACCGGAACGCTCACGAACTACTTTACCCGAATGACCGATGCCGTCCTCGCGTTGGTTACGGATAACGTGATCATCACCGTCCAAAGCATCGTTACACTGTTCTTTATGGTCGGACTGATGCTCTGGTTCGCTCCCCAAATGATGTTCGTGCTGTTGATTCTCGCTCCCTGCATTTTAATACCGCTCGTCCTGATCACGAGAATGCGGCGGATTCTTGTCCGCACCAGTTTCAGTGCCGATGCGAATTCGATTACCCATATCAACCAGTCGATTCTCGGGATCAAAACGATCCAATCCTTCGTTACGGAAGACAAGGAATCGCAAAATATGAATGTCATCGAGGATGTCCGAATCAAAGCGAATTTCAAAGCCGCATTGCTTGCCGGTTTGCAGACCCCGCTTTTGGAAATTATGATTTCCGTCGGCTTGTGCGTTGCGTTGATCGTCGGCGGATACTTCATTATGGAAGGCTCGATGACGACCGGCGATTTTTTGATGTTTCTGGTTGCACTGACGGCAATTTACAAGCCGGCCAAGTCGATGACAACCATCGGCGGCGGTATTCAGGCCGGTTTGATCGCTGCCGAAAATCTGTTTAACTTTTTGGACAAGCAATCCGAACTCGTCGATGCACCGAATGCGATTGAACTTCAATCTGCCCCGATGACGGTCAAGTTGCAGAACATTTCGTTTGCGTATAACGAAGCGGACGGCAATGTCTTGCAAAACATATCTTTGGAAATCAAGCCGGGAACGATTTGTGCGTTTGTCGGGCCGAGCGGCGGCGGGAAATCAACGCTGTTTAACCTTATTAACCGATTTTATGACCCGCAAGAAGGCAGCGTGTGCATCAACGGAATAGATGTTCGTGATTGTACGTTGGAATCGCTGCACCGCAATATCGCGATGGTTTCGCAGGATGTGTTTTTGTTTAGCGGAACGATTGCGGAGAATATCGCTTACGGCAGTCCGACGGCAACGCGGGCGCAAATCGAGTCGGCAGCGAGGGCGGCCAATGCGGATGAGTTTATTATGGATTTTCCAAATCAGTACAGTAGCGAGGTGGGCGAGCGTGGGGCGTTGCTTTCTGGCGGCCAGAAGCAGCGAATTGCGATTGCCCGGGCGATATTAAAGGATGCGCCGATATTGTTATTGGATGAAGCGACGAGTGCATTAGATAGTCGATCGGAGCAGCATATTCAGTCTGCGCTTAGGAATTTGATGCATGGCCGAACAACTTTTGTGATTGCCCACCGTTTGGCGACGGTATTGGATGCGGACGTGATTTGCGTCATTAAGGACGGCTGCATGATCGAACGGGGAACCGATGCGGAGTTGTATGCTTTATGCGGCGAGTACAGGAAGTTGAAGGATATACAGTTTAGCGGGTAAGGAGTGCGAGCACACGAGTCTCGCGTCGGCCCTCAATTTTGCACCATTCGCCAAATGCCACTGTCCTGCATCGCATCCAAAGGGTCCCGCTCCGTCTGCGTGCCGTCAGGATATTGTATCCGGCTGTGCATCGCCGCTACAATCGAATTGACCACGCTCTTCTCAATGATCTTCAACTCATTGAGCGTTAAGCCCGAATCGTCAAACTGGCCGTCATCCAACTTTTGCTTGATGATTGTCCGAATTTTCGCCTCAATCTTGTTCGGCGGTATGCCCGTCCCCAAACTCCGGCACGCACTCTCACTCGCATCCGCAATCATTAAAATTGCCGCCTCCTTCGTCTTCGGCTTCGGGCCGGGATAACGATACGTGCTCTCCGCCACATTTTCCTGCCCTTCCTTGATGGCCCTGCCGTAGAAAAACGAGGCCAACGAGGTTCCATGATGCTGTTCGATTAAGTCAATCAGCGGTTTCGGAATGTGATACTGCTTCGCCAAGTCCACGCCGTCTTTGACATGTGCAATCAAAACAATCGTACTGATTTGCGGCTCGAGATTGTCATGGACGTTGCCCATCCCGAATTGGTTTTCGCTGAAGTATTCGGGCTTCATAATTTTCCCAATATCGTGAAAATGGGCCCCCACCCGGACGAGCAATCCCTTTGCGAGAATCGCATCGGCAGCATTTTCTGCGATGATACCGACCTGTATGCAATGTCCGTGCGTTGCGGGTGCGGCCTTGATCAATTTTTGGATCAGCGGATGGGACATATCGCCCAACTCGAGCAGACTCATATCGGTCAAGATGCCGAACTGCCGTTCAATAAACGGCAAAATGCCCGTCATCAACAATCCCGCCAACACCGCCCAGAGAAAATTGATAGCGGCATCGACATAAAGTTGCCCGACGAAAAACCGGTCATCTTGAATTCCCAGCGCAACCGTCAGCACGAAGGCGACCAAGCCGGAAATAATGCTGACGGTCACTAATTTTCCCCGAGATCGCAATCTTCCGAGTTGGATTGCCGTCGCGACGGATGTCCCGAACAGAACGATAAACGAGGCAATCCCGCTGCCGTTACCGCTGATGATGACGATCGTCAGAAAAACGGCCAAAATCGTCGCGAGTTGCCAGGAATAGATGACCGCAATGAACATCACAAAGAGCATAATCGCAAGGATTTCGGGCTCCGTTCCGATGAGCGTCAGCCACGGCGTGTACTGTGCGGCAACGATCGTCGCGATCATCCCGAGCATCAGATAGAAGAATGCTTGCGGGGTTTGTGGCCGACGGCGTTCCGTCCGAAAACACAGCGAAACGACAATCAGCAGGGTCAGAAAAAACACGCTGCTGACGGAGATGAATCGGCCAAGCCGTTCCGTTTGCGTCCGTGTGCGGAGGAAGGCTTTGTATTCTGCCAGGAGCAAATCAATATCGCCGCGTTGGAGCGTCGTGCCGGCTTTGACGAGCAGTTGCCCTTGCGTGTACTCCACGACGACGTCTTCGACGGCATCGGCTGCTTCCTTGGCAATGATGGCGGTCGCGTGCTGGTCTTCTCGAAGCGTTTCCGGTATTTTGGGGTAAATCCAATTAAAAAGTTGGTCGCCCAAGTGTTGATTCCGCATTTCACGATGCATGGCATACCGCATTAACGCACCATCGCGAAGCAAAACCTGGCTCACGCTGTATTCTTGCAACTGGTCCATGTTGCCGTCTCGGCGATAAACCAAAATCCGGTCTTGGCTTCCGTGTTCCGGGCCGAAGGGAAGCCGCATGAGTATCCCGGATTCCTCAAACGGACTGAACATGCGGTACAATTTCAACTGGAATTCGTCAAAATTGGTCTCATTTCTAAAATAGGCAACGAAATCCGCAAAAGCGGCCTCGGCATCCTGGTGTTCGAGAATTTCCTCGTGCCCGGTAGGACGCAGAAAATCCAGCCAAAGAGGCCTATCCTGTTCTTCGAGTTCGGAGTAGGTACTGGCCCTGGCCAGGACAACGACGGTATTCCAAAGTGCTTCGCGGAGTTGGATCAGGGGCTGCGGGTCGTTGATAAAGACGTGCGGAGCAGAAATTCTGGCGTGGTAGGCTTCGAGTTGCGTTTGTTCGGGACTGAATACGGCAAACGGCGTATTGCAGATGATGTCGCGGTCGATAATTTGGTTAATTCGGAAGCGGAAAGGGGGATTCCAAGCAGCAACGACGCAGCCGAAAACGATGGACGTCAGGAACATGAGGACGATGAACTTCCCTCGGTGTCCGTTTTTGAGGAAGGCGGCGGTTCGATTAAAAAATCCGTGCATCCCGGAACGTTGAGCAACTCGTTCGCTTCGGGTCGCGACCGCCGGAAAGCGGTGCCAGGTAGATGATGGAGTCGGCATATAGACGGACCTGCACAGCACAAGTCCGTTTCGTTATAGGGAGAACGTCCATGATTCTAACCAAAAAACAAGATTTTGCAAGGCAAGAGGTACATAGCCCGGCTCGTGGGTGATTTCGCCCTTGTTTTTTTGGCCAAGAAGTGCTAGAATACATAATGCGGCCAGTTTGCCCCATTTTTATCCATTCGTCCATGAATATGCCCGATTGCAATGTCGATGAAAAGATTGCGCAACGGACTAAATGCACACCGGCCATCGGCATTCGCACAAAACTGATCGGCATCTTCCTGCTCGTTCAAATTTTCCCCCTTATCCTCCTCGCCTACATCGCCTGGCATACCATGGCCGCCGTCGGAAACGCTACCCGCGATACCGCCGTTGCCGACTCGCGAAATGCTCTGACCGACATGGCCGTCGAAAATATCGAACGTATCACCACCGATACCGCCCAACGAATTGCCACCTTCCTCTATCACCGCGACGTCGACCTCACCAATTTAGCCCAATTTTGCCGACACTTTCAATTAGACGATCCCGACGTCGCCCTCCACCGCATCGAGGAATTTTTTGCCAATTTCAGCGAAAATAAACTCGGCCTCATCCGCCGACACGGCGAATGGAAAATCGGCGACGATGGGATCTCCTGGGTGCAAGTCAATCCCTACATCCAGCCGGTCGAAACGGGAAGCCGCTCCGTGAATCCCGAAAACGATGTCGCCTTCGGCAGTGCAACGTTTCGCTACCGTCCGCCCTACGGTTTCGGCGATATTCCCGAACATTTCGACCAAGTCCCCTTCTACGACGAAATCGCTCTGCTCGACAAAAACGGCCAGCAACTCGTCAAATACGTTACGCCCCATTCAACGAAAACGCGGTTTCCCTTTCCCAAAGAATTACTCGACGTTTCCGACCCGAAAAATACGTTCGTCAAAGCCGAACGCTATTTTGACGAGTTGCCCAACCTCGGCAAAACGGACATTTACGTCTCCGATGTCATCGGAGCCTACGTTCCCTCCCGATTTATCGGAATGTACACGCCGGATAACGTTGCCGCCGTCCACAAAACCTTTCATCCCGAAGCCGAAGCGTATGCCGGAGCCGAAAACCCCAAAGGAATCCGCTTTGAAGGCATCATCCGCTGGGTCAAACCGGTACTCGATGCCGACGACGAAGTGCAGGGTTACGTAACATTCGCGTTGAATCACGATCATCTTTTGTCGAAAGTTCAGCACATTACGCCGATGCCGCAACGTTATACCGAACTGTCCGATGCGTCCGAAGGCAACTACGCGTTCATTTGGGACTATAATGGCCGAAGCATTGCGCATCCCCGGCATCATTCGATTGTCGGATACAATCCAGAAACGGGCAAACCGGAAACCCCTTGGCTCGAACAGACGCTGTACGACGAAATGATTGCGTCGGGATTCGACCGGGCCGATTGGCAGGATTACATCGCAACCCTGTATGACTATGTCCCCTGGACGGGCGACAGCAATTCCTTGGCCTATCAATCGCGATCGAAGGAACTGTCTGCCGAATTAGAAACATTGGGGTTCGTCGGGTTGGATGGGCGGTTTCTCAATAACGCTCCGCAATGTACCGGCTGGATGAACTTAACCGAAGACGGCGGGTCAGGCTCGTTTTACATCAAATGGAGCGGACTCGATAAGTTGACCACGGCGGCGGCGATCCCCTACTATACCGGACAGTATTCGCCGGAAGTCCGCGGCAATTACCGGGGATTCGGCTTTGTTACCATCGGGGCGGGCGTCGATGATTTCAACAAACCGGCACAGATTCTGGGCGATACGCTCGAAAAAATGATTGACGATAACATCCTGGATACGGCATTTTTGCTGTTTTGGGCGACGGTCGCCCTGTCAATCATTGCATTTTCCGTGGCGATTTTGATGGCGTCTTTCTTGTCCCGAAGGCTTCGATGGCTGATTACCGGAATCAACCAATTCCGGCGGGGCTATCGGACGTTCCGGTTTACGGCGGACATTCGGGACGAGTTCGGCCTTTTGGCGAAAGCGTTCGACGAAATGGCGGATAATATCGTCCAAAGTGCGAGAACTCCGTATGTGATTACCGACTTGGATTTGAACATCATCTACGCGAACGAACGCTGCCTGGAAGTTACGGGAGATGAAAAACTCGAAGATATTGTCGGGCGGTCTTACAAGGACAAGAGCATTTACAGATTCGGTTCCGAATGCTGTCCGGTAACGGCGTTGCACCAAGGACAAAAACGGGGAAAAGTCGTATACGCAGAACGGACCGGCAAATACTTTTATGGGACGGCCAACTATTTCTTTGATGAACGCGGAGAAAAACGGGGATATATCATTTCGAGCACCGATGTTACGGAACTCTCGCAAAAACAACTGGAATTGGAACAAGCGGTCAGCGAAATGCAAAGGGCCAACCAACACAAAAGCCGATTCCTTGCACGAATGAGCCACGAACTGCGGACGCCGATGAATGCGATGCTCGGACTCAATGACCTGATGCAATCGCAACTCGGGTACATTGCCGACTTGGAAGGCCAACGGGAATTGAGCGAATATCTGACGCAGTTGCGGAGTTCGTCGTTGCGGTTGCTCAACCTGCTCAATGATGTTCTGGAAACGTCCGATATGGAAGGCGGTCACGTCGAATTGGTCAACGGCCCCTTGGATTTGCCGATTATGTTCGAGGCGATTTCCGTAAAAATCGAGGCGGAATGCTGTGCCAAAAACGTATCGTTTTACACCTACTTCGATGATGCGATTCCGGTGAAATTTTTCGCCGACGGTATGCGGTTGCAACGGGTTCTGCTCAATTTGCTCAACAATGCCGTCCGGCAAACATCGAAAGGCGGACGAATCGATTTTGTCGCACAAATGACCGAACAGAAAGGGGATCAAGCGAAAATCTTTTTTGCCGTACGGCACTGCGAAGCCAATTCAAGAATCGGGCGTGGAATCAGCACTCCGCAGGAATTGAAACTCGGGGATGATTCTTACGGTAATGGACTCGGACTGATGGTGGTCCAAAAAATCCTGGAACTGTTTAATTCGCATATTAACATCCGAAGCGACGGGGGAACCGAATTATCCTTTGAGGTTTGGTTGCAGGAAGAAGAGCACGAGGAGAGAGCCGCCGTGATTCCTTTTGGGAAATGTTTTGTGGGCCAAAAAACGTTGGTTGTCGATGATGTGCGGATCAACCGTATCGTATTGGTCAATTTATTACGGGAATTTGGCTTTGTGGTGGACGAGGCCGAGGACGGCAAGGAGGCGTTTGAAAAGTTCTTGAAATCGCCGGAAAACACCTACAGTATTGTGTTTATGGACATCCAGATGCCGATCATGGATGGTTGGGAGGCGACGATTACGATTCGTAATTTACCGCGTCGTGATGCGAAGACGATTCCGATCGTAGCGATCAGTGCGAATGCGTTTCAGGAGGACATTGAGAAATCGCAGGCGAGCGGACTGAATGCGCATTATCCGAAGCCGGTGCAGAAGGAGATGTTGAGTGAGATATTGAACAATTTCGCCGGCGGCAAAACGGGCAACCAACGGGTGTAAAATCGCTCGTGCGCTCACGCCCCCGCTCTTGCGATGCACGCTGTTTGCATACTTGAATCTTCCGCGGCAATCATTTACAATGATCGGCGAAGCACGCCGTTTGCAACGGCTCTTTCACTGGTCTTCTAACAACAATCGAGGAAAAACATGGCAGATAAAATCAACGTCGCCCTCATCGGGCAAGGCTTTATGGGGCGATCCCATTCCAACGCTTGGGGACAAGTTGCGAAATTCTTTGATCCCCCCCTCAATCCCATCATGCACACCGTCTACGGAATGCAAGGCGAAAACCCGCAAGTCTTTGCCGAAAAATGGGGCTGGAAAAATGCCTCCACCGACTGGGATGCACTCGTTAAATCCCCAGAAATCGGCATCGTTGACATCGTTACGCCGAATTTCATGCACGCTCCGCCCGCCAAAGCCGCCATCGCCGCCGGGAAACCCTGCGCCTGCGAAAAACCAATCGCCGGAACGCTTGCCGAAGCACGCGAAATGGCCGAAGCCGCACAAAAAGCCAAAGTCGATACCTTCGTTTGGTTCAATTACCGCCGTGCGCCCGCCGTTGCCTTTGCTCATCAACTCGTCAAGCAAGGCGTCATCGGCGAAATTCGGCACATCAGAGCATCCTATCTGCAAGATTGGGCCGATGAATCCGTCCCGTTTGCCTGGCGGTTCAAAAAAGAACTCGCCGGAAGCGGCTCGCACGGCGACCTGAATGCTCATATCATTGATATGACCCGATTCGTCAGCGGTTTGGAAATCGAAACCGTCTGCGGCGCGATTGCGGAAACTTTCGTCAAACAGCGTAAAATCATCGAGCAGGATTCCGGCGGCGGAATCGTTACGGACGAGCAGATGCGTTATGCCAAAGCCGATGCGGGTACGGCCAAGATGGGCGAAGTAACGGTCGATGATGCCGTGCTCTTTCTGGTCAAATACAACAATGGTGCGGTCGGTTCTTACGAAGCGGCACGTCAAGCGACGGGCAATCAGAATGCGAATGGTTGGGAAATTAACGGAACGAAGGGGTCGCTCAAGTTCAATTTTGAGAGTATGAACACGTTGGAATACTATGATGCGACGCGGCCTCGTGGCGTGCAGGGTTGGACGACGATTATGTGTACGCATGGCGGCGACCATCCGTATGTTGCGAATTATTGGCCGGATGCACATATTATTGGATACGAGCATTGTTTTACGAGTATGGCATATGACATATTATTGAAGTTGGCGGGCAAGGAGCCGACGGTGCCGCTTCCTGATTTTAATGATGCGTATCAAACGCAACGGGTATTGGAAGCCGCAATGCTTTGTGCGGAGGAGAAGCGTTGGATTAACTTGGCTGACGTGAAGTGATGAGTGCGGCGATTGCATGCGGCTGTTGTGCAAGAGCGGGGGCTCACGCCCCCGGCTCGTACGCTCGCATACGCTTGAATTGCCAAATATACTCTGATACCATACACAAAATGCTCGTCCAATATCTCCGCCTCATCCGCTTTTCGCACACGCTCTTCGCACTGCCCTTCGCATTGCTTGCCTATTGCATGGCTCTGAAATTGAACTCGACAGATGAAATTCCCTTTCGCGTCCTGGACATCGTCGGTATCTTGCTCTGTATGCTCTTCGCCCGAAGTGCTGCAATGGGATTTAACCGATTTGCCGACCGAAATATCGACGCCGAAAATCCCCGAACGGCCAACCGACATCTGCCCAGCGGAATGCTCGCCGCCAAAAATGTGCTCCTATTCACCGCAATCTGTTCCGCCGGTTTCATCGCCTCCACGCTGCTCTTCCTGCCGAATTGGATCCCCCTGCTTGCGTCCGTGCCCGTCTTGCTGTTCCTGTTCGGATACAGTTACTGCAAACGCTGGACGGTTGCCGCTCATTTTTGGCTCGGTACGGCCCTGATGCTGGCTCCGCTCGCCGCTTGGGTCGTTGTCCGGCCAGAATTGTTTCCCGTCCCGGTGGCCCCGCTCGTGCTCGGTTTGGGCGTCCTATTTTGGACGGCAGGCTTCGATTTGATTTATGCAACCCAAGATGCCGACGTCGACAGGGAGCAAGGCCTGTACAGCATACCGGGCCGATATGGAATTGCCGTTGCGTTTCGCCTGTCGGCAATGTGTCATGTGGTCGCGGTGTGTTTTTGGGGCAGTTTGCTGTTTGTTTACGAGCCGTTTGGTTGGATTTTTGGCATCGGCATCGGCTTGACGGGCATTATTTTGGCGATGGAGCATTATTTTGTCAGGCCGGGGCGTGGTCGGCCTGTTGATTTAGAGAAAATCAATATCGCCTTTTTCCACCTGAACGTGCTGGTATCGGTCGGCCTGGCCGCTCTGGGAATCCTTGAACTCGCCTTGCCGAGCGGCTAACGGTGCTTACATACTGGACATCGCTCGTCGAATCCGCGATAATTCTCTGCTATGCAATCCCTTCAAGAACAATACGACCTCGTCGTCATCGGCTCCGGCCTGGCCGGAATGACCGCCGCCAACATTTTAGGACGCGCTAAACACAAAGTCCTGCTCCTCGAACAACACTTCCAACTCGGCGGACTTGCCACTACCTTCAAACGGCCCGGCGGGATCATCTTCGATGTCTCCCTACACGGCTTTCCCGTCGGGATGATCAAAAGTTGCAAACGCTACTGGAATGCCGAAATTGCCGAACGAATCACGCAACTGCCGAAAATCCGATTTGATAATCCGCAATTCCAAATCGAAACAACCTTCGACCGCGAAGATTTTACAAAACTGCTCATCGAAAAATTCCAAATACCCGCTGAAAACGTCGTCGGCTTCTTCGATAAAGCCCGAAGTATGTCCCATTACGATAACGCCAACCTCACCGCCCGGCAACTCTTCGAAGAATTCTTCCCCGGCAGAATGGATGTCGTCCGCCTCTTAATGGAGCCGATTACTTACGCCAACGGGTCAACGCTCGACGATCCCGCATTGACATACGGCATCGTCTTTTCCAATTTTATGTCCAAAGGCGTCTACACTTTCCAAGGCGGAACCGACGTGCTCATCGACTTGATGGAAGCCGAACTCAAAAAAAACGGCGTGGACATCGTCCGAAGTGCAAATGTCAGCCGAATCGTTTGCAATGCAAAAAAAATTAACTCCGTCATATTCCGAACCAAAGACGGCGAAAAAACAATCCGTTGCAAGTCGGTGCTATCCAATGCGAATCTCAAAGGAACAATTTTCGATATGGTCGGCAAAGAGCAATTCGCGGACGACTTTATCGAAGAAGCGGAAGCCGTCCGGCTTAACAATTCAAGCACGCAAGTCTACATCGCTTTGAGCAAAGGATACATGCTCGACGAAAACCGGTGCGGCGATTTGCTCTTTACATCGACCGCTCCCGAGTTCAGTTCGGAAAAATTGTTGGATAAAAATATAACGAGTCGGACGTTTTCTTTCTACTATCCCAAGACGCGGCCCGGCACGGATCGCTGCTATATCGTTTCGAGTACCAATGCACACTACGATGATTGGAACGGTCTCGATGCGGAAGAGTATGCTCGGCGAAAGTCGGAATTAACAGAACAAACGTTGGACTATTTAGAGAAGTATGTCCCGGAGGTCAGGCAAAATTTGGATTGGACGGAGGCGGCAACGCCGCGGACGTTTGAGCGTTATACGAAGCATTGGGGCGGTTCGAGTTTTGGCACGAAGTATGAGGGTTTGGCGGTGAGTCGTGGTTTGCCGCAGCAAATTGAGGGATTATTTCATTCAGGTAGTGTGGGCATCATCATGTCGGGTTGGCTCGGAGCGGTCAATTACGGCGTAATTGCGGCAAATGATGTCGATGCGTTTTTGTTGGGTTAGCCGCCGCACTCCGTGCGGTGCAACTTGCGCACTTTAACCAATTTGTAACCAATTTGGGACGCTCCCTAGTTTTACGCCTCCCGAAGCCGCTGTGCCGCACGCTCCGGCGAAATCGGATTGATGTGCAAGCCCGTCCCCCACTCAAATCCCGCCGCTCGAGCCAAACTCGGTAATATCGAAAAATGCCAATGAAATTCCCGCTCCATTCCAAAAGGCTTCGTCTTGAGCACGATGTTATAAGCCAAGGGATCCTTCATCCAAAAGACGGCCTTTTCAAGTCGCGTAATCGTTCGGTGCAACAATTCCGCCAATTCGCCCAGCCGCGACGTATCCGAACGGTCAAAATCTGCCTCGTGTTGCTTCGGATAAATCTCGATCTCCCCGGCAAATCGGCTGACAAACGGACACAGCACAACGAAATGAGCCGTTTCCTCAACAATCCGTTCGCCGCAGCGGATTTCGCTCGCCAACCGCTCGCACCAAAGGCAGTCCGCACTCGATTTCAGAATCGCGGTCGGCGGCAAAAACGGCAACGCGATGAGTTGACTATGCGAATGCGGAAGCGATGCGCCCGCCGAAGCTCCAACATTTTTGAATATTTGCACGAAGGCCCAACGGGAATCCGACCGCAATGTTTGCAAACGCAATCGGTACATTCCCAACATGTCGGCAACTTCGGTATGCGTCAAACCGCTGATGCTCAAAACATGCCGTGGCGTGTCGATGATCACTTCGTGCAATCCGATGCCGTCGGCCTTCCCGCCGGATTGGAGAAAAGACTGATCGAGCAAACACGGCGGCACATTCCCGGAAACGACGGCGGGATATTTGTTGGGAACAACCCGAACCGACCAGCCGGGAGTGTTTGGTTTGGAATTTGCATTCCGAAATGCGGCGGTTTCTGGTGGAGTCAGGGATTCATTGCCTTCGCAGAAGGGGCAAACATCCTTATAGGGCGTATTTTCTATATCGAATTGGTGCGGTCGTTCGGCGCGTTCTTCGGCAATGATTACCATTCGACCGGTCATCGGGTCTTGTCGGTATTCCGGCATTCGCATACTCTAGCATAGGTCGTGAGCGGGGTCAAGGTTGCCGGAGGGTTACGCCCCCTGTTCCTCCCCCGACTGAATAAATTTGCACTCATCAACCGTCACATCGTATGATTGATGTGTAACAATGATTTTCGAGATTTCAATTTCCATGTCATTTTTGTCGACAATCCAACCCGCAAACCTTTAACATGAGCAATGAAAAAGCCGATATAACGACGTATGGTGCGTCCTCGCAAGGAAGTGGATACAAGTACCTACACCGGAAGACGTTCATCAAATTGGCGATTACTGGCACATCGGGAAGCGGAAAAACTTATTCTGCCCTTCGGTTAGCACGGGGACTCGTCGGCGAAAAGGGGCGCATTGCGTTCATTGATACGGAGAACGGGTCGGCAACGTTGTATGATACCCTGACAGACTTCGACCATTGCGAAATTCAGCCGAACACCAGCGGTAAGTTCACTTACAAGGATTTCATTGCCAAAGTGCAAGAAGCCGAACAAATGGGTTACGATTGTGTGGTCATTGATTCAGCAACACATCTGTGGCAGGGCATCCTCGCCGACAAGGAAAACCTCGACCTGCAAGGAAAAGGCAATTCCTTCACGAATTGGGCGCAGCCGACGAAAGATTTCAATGCTACCATTCAAAAATTCCTTCAATCACAAACCCAATGTGGGACGGTATTTCGGCAGAGTTCCCGATAGAAGAGTATGATCGGCAAGCCGAGATAGAGAACGTCAGGCGGCTTATAGATGAAGGCTACTTTTCGATGGATGATTACAAGGAAGCCATGCGGTTATATGGTGTACAAAAAGTGAGCGATCTTTCCGAAGCAGGATTTGAATCGTTTGCACTAGCCGGAACCAATTACCCGTGAGGCGATAGTAGGCTATTTAACCCAGTGCCCGAAGATCGGCATGGTGCGTGCGGAAGAGATTTACAACAAACTCGGACATGATTGCATCGTTCAAGTCAAAGCCGACCCGAGTGTACTGCGTAAAATCAAAGGATTGCATTACGAACATCAGCAAGCAATCAAGAATTTCCTCTGTGCAAAAGAAACAAAAGAAAAATCGACGCTGGAATTGCAATCGCTCCTCAAAGGTTGGGCTTTCTCTATTGCCAAAGCGAAAAAGATTTACACAAAATTTTATTTTATATGAGCCTTGCACATTCCACAGTGCTCTTGGCGATTCAAAAATGCCTTGTTTTGAGGGTGCAAACGGTATTGGAGCAGAATTGTGTGGTTATTTCGTGGTCGGAAAACCCAGAGGTTTACGCCCCCGGCTCGTGCACTCACGCCCCAGGCTCTTGCGAACTCCCTGCCAAACAGTACAATGCCAATACCGTAGAATCACTTTGTCCCAGCAACATGCCAGCAGAAGAACCATGGACCGTCAACCGCCTGCTGACCTGGACACGCGGGTTTTTCCAAAACAAAGGAATCGAAAAACCACAGTTGGAAGCAGAAATCCTACTGGCCCAGGCGATGAACTTCAAACGCATCGAACTCTATACCGCCTTCGAGAAAGAACCCACCGAAACACAACGGGCCGCCTTTCGCGATTTCGTTAAACGCCGGGGAAACGGTGAGCCTACCGCCTATCTGACCGGACATAAAGAATTTTATTCGCTTCCATTCCAAGTCGATAAGCACGTCTTAATTCCCCGACCGGAAACCGAAGATTTGGTTCTGCAAGCATTGGACAAAATCAAACTCTGCGAACACGCACCGACGATTGCCGACGTCGGAACCGGCAGCGGAATCATCGCAATTACGCTGGCCAAACATCTGCCCAAGCATCTGTCGGCAACGAAAATCATTGCCGTCGATATTTCTTCCGAGGCGTTGGATATTGCCCGCCGCAATGCGGCATCGCTCGGCGTCGCGGACCGAATCGAATTTCGCCAATCCGATTTGCTTGAAATTGTCCCGGAGAAGTTGGATATTATCGTCAGCAATCCGCCGTATGTCAGCGAATCGGAATACGACGCGTTGCCGACGGATGTCAAGAACTTTGAACCGCGTGGTGCGTTGCTTGCGGGAGCGACGGGAACTGAAATTATTGAGCGGTTGATTCCGCAGTCGGCAGAGCGGCTGCAAGTCGGCGGGCATCTTTTGATGGAAATTAGTCCGATGATTGCCGACGCGGTGGCGAAAATGCTGCAAGATTGGAATGATGTGCAGATTCTGCCGGATTCGTTCGGCCGACAGCGGATTGTCTGCGGCGTGAGGTAACGGCCTGCGACGATATTTTTGCCGGTTCTTGCAAAAAAATGAAACCCATATAGAATACACGCTTATATTAGACTTGTTCGGGAACCGTCATTCCGGCGCAAGCCGGAATCCAGGCACAGCGAGTGATGTCGGCTCCACTGGATTCCGGCTTACGCCGGAATGACGATTTTGAGGGTTTACGAACAAGTCCGTTACGTATGTTCTCCTAAAATAACCCCTATCCGGCAAAACACTACGGTCGATGATCAACAGCATTAAGGAAGCCTTTGCCCCCATCGTACCGATTGCCGCCCTCGTCGTCGTCCTGCACTGGATGACCGGCTTTATGCAGCCCGGGTATATGGCCTACTGGCTCGTCGGCTCCTTTCTCGCCGGAACGGGATTGCTCTTCTTCCTCCGGGGCGTTGACCTCTGCCTGATTCCTATGGGCGAACTCATCGGAAAACGATTTCTCTTCCTGCCAGGAATGATCGCTCTGTGCATCGTCGTGTTCCTCATCGGTTTTCTCGCCTGTATGGCCGACCCCAGCGTTGCCGTCCTCAACCGCGAAGTTGCTAAAGTTGCCGGTGGGTCGGGACCGCCCGCCTGGGCCGTGATGGCCGTCGTGATGTCCGGCATCGGCGTACTGCTCCTGGCTGCCATCCTGCGAATCGTATGGAACATTCATCCCGCCCAAATGCTCGGCGGTATTGTGATACTCGCCCTGATTCTCGCTGTCATTTCAACGCTCGTCGGTGTCGAGGATTTTGTGCCCCTGGCACTCGATTCCGGCGGCGTCGCGACCGGCCCGCTGACCGTCCCCTTTTTCCTTGCCATCGGATTGGGATTCGTCTCGAACATCGCAGGCCGTTCCGCTTCGACCGACGGCTTCGGATTGCTGGGAATCGTCGTTTGGGGGCCAATTCTCGGCGTTCTGCTCCTCGGTTTAGCCTGGGGGAAAGGAACGGAGCCGCAACCGGAAGATCACGACCACAACCACGACCTCCCAGTTACAGCCCTGGTTGAGCCTCATATTGAAACTCATAATGATACTGATACGGACCACGCTGACCTTGCCGAACCCGAACCGCCGCCGACCTTTTCCACCGTGCTCCGCAACTTCGTCCAGTTGGGCGAAACAACCATCGGCGTGCTACAAGGCTTGGTGCCCCTGCTCATCATCGGCTGGGGCATCGGCGTCGTTCCGTCAAAAGTTTCCCGAGAATACCAAATGAAACTGCTGATGGGAGCCTTTTGGACGCTCCTCGGCCTCATCGTGTTTTTGCAGGCGGTCAACATCGGATTTGCACCGGTCGCAGAGCAGTTAGGCTGCTCGCTGGCCGGTATTTGGTCGGGCTGGGCGTTAGTCCCGGCGGGATTATTGCTCGGGCTGTCCGTGGGATTGGCGGAACCTTCCGTGCATGTGCTGTGCAAGCAGGTCGAGGAAGTTACGGACGGGGCAATTCCCGGAAAGTTGCTGCTGGTTTTGATGGCGTGCGGCGTCGCACTAGCCGGAGCGATTGGAATGACAAAACTTGTGCTTGGTCTTTCGATACTTTGGATCGTGATACCGGGTTACATTATAATTATTGCGTTAAGTTATTTTTGTTCGAAGATGTTCGCGTCGATTGCATACGATGCGAGCACCGTGGTAACGGGCCCTGTTTTGGTCGCGTTTTTGATGATTCTCGTCGCGAATGCGGCGGATCCGTTGGGACGTGACCCGCTTTTGGACGGTTTCGGTTTCGTGGCGACTGTCGCGATGGTTCCGATTCTCGTCGTTATGGCGATGGGAGCGTATGTCGAACGGCGTAAACGTTAGCCGCGTCGCCTGCGGCGCGATGGAAATACAATCATTGGAGAAACAACCATGAATTTAGAACCAGGATACGAATTGATCATCACGGTCGTCAACAAAGGCTGGTCGGACAAGGTCATCAAAGCGGGCCGGGAGGCTGGTGCGCAGGGAGCGACGATATTGCATGCCCGCGGCAGCGGTTTGCATCACGATTTCGTGAGTTTTTTGGGCATCGCCATTGAGCCGGAGAAGGAATTGGTGCTCAATGTGGTGCCGGGCGAAAAGTCGGAGCGCATTGTCTCGGCAATATCGGAGGCGATCAATTTGACGGCACCGGGCACGGGCATCACGATGGTGATACCGCTACGCGGCGTGTCGGGCCTGTTCAAGCCGAAGGAATCGGAACAGTGAACAAGAGCCGGGGGCGTCAGCCCCCGCGGGTTGTTTCGACGTGGATTCACCCGGGGGCTTACGCCCCGCTTACACACCCGAAACGTTTACGGTACAATGACATTTTACCAAACAAACAACAGAGGAGTCGCTTTCAATGATCGTTACCACCAAAGACTTATTCCAACACGCCTACGGAAAGTATGCCATCGGAGCCTATAACATCAACAACCTTGAACAAACCGTCGGCTTGTTTCGTGGTAATCTCGGAAAGAAAGGCAGCAACGACGATCCCATCGACGGCAATGTCAGTGCTCCCTTCATTCTCCAACTTTCCCGAGGAGCAAGAGGATACAGCGATAAACGGATGCTCGAATCCCTCATTCGAGCCGCCGATGAAGTGTTTCCCGACGCAATTTTTGCCGTCCATCTCGACCACGGCACTGAAGAAGCCTGTTATGATTGCATTGAAAGCGGATTCTACAGTTCCGTAATGATTGATGCCTCGCACTACGAATTTGAAAAGAACGTCGAAATCACCAAACGCGTTGTGGATCGTGCTCATACCGAAGGAATCGTCGTCGAAGCCGAACTCGGCCAACTCGGCGGCGTCGAAGAAGACATTGTCGGAAGCGTTAAATTGACCGATCCCGACCAAGCGGCGGAATTTATCGAAAAAACCGGTGTGGACTCGCTGGCGATCGCTATCGGAACATCGCACGGTGCATTCAAATTTTCCGGCACGCAGGGCTTGCATTACGATGTGCTCGAAAAAATCCAAAAAGTCGTACCGGCCAAGTTCCCGCTCGTGATGCATGGGAGCAGCAGCGTGCCGAAAGATTGGGTTGACCGCATTAACAATGCAGGCGGGAAACTGAAAGATGCAAGCGGCGTGGATGAAAAGCAGTATTTGCCTGCCGCGAAGATGGGCGTAACGAAAATTAACATTGATACGGACGGTCGGCTTGTTTGGTGTGCGATTCACCGGGAGCATTTCCGTGACCAGCCGGAAGATTTTGACTTGCGTCCTCCGGGAAAGACGTTTATGCAAGCGTATGCGGAGTACATTATTCACAAAAACACGATGTTAGGCAGTGCGGGCCAACTGGAGGGAGCGAGAAAATCGCTGCCCGGCAAGTCCGGCTGCGGCTGTGCGTGCTCGCGATAGTGTGCCCGTCTGAACGGAGACCGTGGTTCCGGCGTTAGCCGGAACCCAGAGGAACCAACATCGCACGCAATGTCTGGATCCCGGCCTGCGCCGGGATGACGGCTTTTTTGTCCAGACCAATTTGGAATACGCGCTCTAACGCCGTTCCATCCGAATGTCGTACATCTCGCGACCCATACGCCTGACGGCCTCGACCGTTTCCGAGTACGGCGTGTCGCAGATGTCCACAAGACCTATTTGATAGTTCTCCCCATCGCCGCCACGACCCGTCGTCGCCTGATCGCCAAATAAAAACCAATGCGTGCCAACGATGTTCGGATGCTCCAACGCAGAACGAACATAGTTTTCATACGCCGACGCTCGCCCCGCCTGATCCGGCACTAAACACAAACCCGGATGAAACATCCCGCGATCAAGAGAACCAAAATGAAACTCGCCAATGATGACCGGCTTGTCCACTCCGTCCGGCAACCTGTATCCGCTCAAATCATAATAGTACAAATTGAAACTCAATACATCACAGTATTTATCCGCCGCCCGAACCGCTCGGTCATTCACCCAAGCAAAGCGACAACCAAAATAAAGTTTATTCGGAGCCGCCCGCTTCAACTCCTCGCGAATCACCCGAAAGTATTCCTCCGCTATCATCGTATATGCCGCCCGCATATCTTCAGCAACGGCAGCATTGCGAGTGTTGGGCGCATCCGTCGATGCCAACAAAGCATCCCAATCCGCATGCTCCGTTGACCATGCCGCATTGAGGCTTGCAATGGTTTCATACTTAGTCCGCAACATATCAACGACCGCAATTTTCGCCGGCTGCGTTTCTCCGCGATTATTCGGCGGCGAAACCATCGCAGCAACTCCCAGCGAGGTTTCATTGCCCCAGCCGAGTTCATTATCCACGAAAAATCCAATGCACCACGGATCGTTGGCTGCCTGTTCCTGCCGACTCATCGTGTTCGCAAAATTTTGGCGAAAATCAGGATGAAATGGATCGCGGAACTGTCCCCAGTATCCCTCGCTGCCCGCAATGTAAGGCCCGCCCGCTCCAACCGTTGCCGTATACGGCGTCTTACGCTGCCGATAAATTGCAGGATCCGACCAATTCGCAATGGTATTCATCCCCCAAGCATGCAAGCGTTTGTGTGCCGTTTCGGCAAAGTGTTGTTGCCAATCGTCGCCGTACTTAATTTTTAGGTTCGAGGCCGTAAAATTATACGTTTGGTAGGGCGTCTTGCCGACGTAATATCCATGCACCGCCCAGGATCCCCGGCCTCTGAATTCATTGAAAGGCAATTCCGCAAAGAGATGTTCCCTGTCGCTCGTCGGTGTATCGCCGGAATTGGCTCGAACGCAGTTCGTGCCGTGCGACCAAAAGAGGTATCCTTCGGGATCGACCAACCACCAGGTTCCGTCGTGTTTCGCGGCGTAAAAATGCCCGGTTGCATCGAATTTTGGTCCCGTCGTCCAACCGCCGTATTGGCTTCGGTCGGGCATACGGGGCGCCGCGGCGAGTTCTTTTGCTTCGGCTTCCCGGTTTGCGATCAGTTCTGCATCGGATTTAACTTTTCCGGGCCAATCGGCATGGATATATTGTCCATATCGGTCGATCATCGGGAAAAACTCTTCCGGCAGCAGATCCAGAGCATCATTGAGCGAAGCGATGAGCGGCGAATTTTGTTGCGGCGGAGCGATGGAAACGCGGCGAAGGCCGACCGAATGTTCTTCGCTGGGTCTTGCATAGAAGAGATAGATGGCAACGAGGTCGGCGGGATCGAACGAATCATTGCCGACGGTTCCGTCTGTTCCGGCAAGGACACCGCCGGGATAGCCTCGCATCCCGAACAGTTGCGATTGCAGTTGCGGCGGCAATCTACGGGGCGGGGTGATTTCCCAGCGTTTTTGTTCGCCGGGTTCGAGTGCGATGGATGTCGTAAAAGTTCGTCTTCCGGTATCGGGATTTGCGCCGGGCGAATCGAGTCGGCAGGAAATTCTGGCGGTATTTGTCCCTTTATTTTCGAGTTCCAGGACGAAGACTTGGTTTGTTTCGAGGGCCCATTGTCCGTGTAGGGTGATTCCGGGCCAATCGTATTGTTCTTTGTTGGTCAGAACGAGCAGGTTATCGGCGCGTTCGGCGGTAATTCGGTTGATACTGACACGCGTTCCTTGTGTTTCCGGCTGTGTGGCATCGAACAGGATGGTTTCTGCTTGGACGGACATTGCGATTGCCGCGGCAATCGTTAGGAGAGAGCAGTTGCGGATGACGGCTTGCATGTTTTTTGCGTGGTGCTGGCTACACATTTGCATGGCATTATAGCACAAAGCCGTGTCAAGAGCCGCGGGCGTTCCAGGCGATGTGTGCCAGCAGGGCGACTCGCAGAACCCTAATTCTTCGCAATGCTTTCGCGAACCCATTCAAAGCGAGGCGGCGGCGAACCCGGCGATAATGCTCCCGCAAAAACCTCACGCAACCAAATCGTCCTCGCTCGAGGATTCGGACTGTCCGTGTTCGGAAATGAATCGCCCTTCTGCAAAATGACCCGCCGCTCTGGAATCCCTCCAAAAGAATACGTTCCCGCTACCTGACAAGGAAACCAAAAACCCATATTCATCGTGTTCCGAGCACGACTGTTCTGATTCTCCGGCCGTAACTCCAAATAAAACTCCGCATAACAATGTCCCGGCACACGCACCACTCTCGCCGGGATGTTGCCCGCCCGACACAACGCAACAAACAAACACGTCATATCCTTGCAGTCCGCCGTCCATTGTCCCTTCGGTTGCTTAACCAAGGCCAGTGCACCCTTTACGTCGTACCGCCAAGCCTGATCGTTGTACCGCACATTGTTCTGCACAAAGGAATAAAGGGCTTCGACCTTATCCCAATCGCTCTTGCGATCCTTGGTGATTTCGGCAAACATTCGCTTAAATATCGCCTCATCCGATTCGATGTAGGGACTCGGCAAAGTGAATTGCCGCATATCCGGCGGAAGTTGACGCGTGCTTGGAATCGAGTATCGGCCCGGATTATCCGGCGGGAGCAGTTCGTAATTTTGCAGTTCAAACGCAATGACGATTTCAACAGGCCGAGTGGGCCGAATGCTTCCGAATTGCAGGAACATTTCCATAGCACCGGCACTATGTGGCCGATATTCGATTCGGCTTGCGAGGTTGGCATCCATACTTTCTTCGTTGATGCTGATGATGCGTTGTTCTCGCCAATTTGCGGGCACGGGAATGGAAACTTGCAGATTTTCCATAGCGGCACCGGGTTCGATGATGATACCGGTTCGCCAGATTTGAGTTTTGCTTTCGCCGAGTCGAGGTCCGCCGACGTATCGGGAGCCATCGGGTTCGTTTTGAGCGAAATCGAACTGTGCCGAAACTGGAGTGGCGAGCAATAACAGTATTGCGGGAAAGAGTGCTCTTGCCGTGCGTGGATTTGTCATAGCGAATTCTACTTTTTTTCATCCGGCGGAACAAGAGCGGTTTTATCCCGCAACGCAACATAGAGCCCCTAACCCACATCCCGGACTCAGTAAATGTCGGAAAATTGCCAAAATGCCAAGCGAACAATATCCCGTAAACGATTGCCAAACAACACCGCCGCCGGTTCATAACCACAGTGCATCATACAATTTGCACAACGAAAATCAACGCCCGGACCAATCTTCGTCCAGTCCGTTTGCTGCATAAAATCCACAAAAGTCTCGCAATGCCCATCCGTAATCAAATAACAAGGACTTTTCCAACCCCTCACATTGCGAGTCGGATTTGCCCAAGCCGCACACGGAAGTTGACGCTCACCACAAAGAAAATCCATATAAATCGGCGTCGCAGTAGTCCGAAAACGACGCAACTCTTGACGGATTTCCTTGAATAGTTCGTGGATTTCCATTCGGTTCAGAAAAAACGGCTCATTCTGCACCGCATCGTAACCATAGCCAGGCGCAATCATCATTCCATCAATCTTGACGGCGTGCAACCGTTCGGCCAATGCAACGAGATCGCTGACCGTGCCTGTTTTATAAAGCGTGGTGTTCGTATAAACATAAAAACCCGCAATTTTCGCCGCGATGATTCCCGACAGGGCCTGCTCAAACGTTCCAGGGCGGCCGGTAATTGCATCATGGACATCGGCGGTTCCATCGAGATGGACATTCCAGTACAGTCTGCCCTTCGTCCGGCGGTTGCGATTGGCCAACTGCACAAAGTCGGGCAATTTTTCTTCAAGGAGAACACCGTTGGTACAAAGATAAATGTGTTTTCCTTGTTGGAGGACACGGTCTGCCAGTTCAATGATTTCGGGATAGAGCAACGGTTCCCCGCCGCAGATGCTGACGATGGGCGCTCCGCATTGTTCGACGGCCTGGAGACATTCATTGACGGAAAGTCGTTGCCCGAGGGTATCGGCATATTCGCGAATCCGGCCGCATCCATTGCATTTCAGGTTGCAGGCGTGCAGCGGTTCGAGCATAAGGACGAGCGGGAACTTTTTCTCGCCGCTCAACTTTTTCCGCAGCATATACCTTGCGGTACTCAAAGTCAACGAAAGGGGAAATCGCATAATACTCGGGCTAAAACGGTATGGCAGACTTGCTCGGAAACCCTCAAAATCGTCATTTCAGCGTAAGCCGGAATGACAGTTTCCGAACAAGTCCAGTATACAGTGAAAGAGCGGGGAACGGCAACCCCCGCCGCTATCGTATCAAACGAGCATCGGGGACTCCGCTTCCCGAAGACTCACGCCCTGACGACGCTTTTGCTCCACCACGCCGCTGACGAATTCCCGAAATATGCCAATGTCCAATGCCGTCGCCGAAGGACTCTCGGGATGAAACTGCGTCCCAAATGCAAACCAATCATCGTCTATCGACTCGATGACCTCGATCACGCCATCGGGACATCGGCCGGTCGCGAGAAAGCCCGGTGCAACATCATCAACCGCCATGTGATGCATGCTGTTGACGCGAACCTCGTGTTCGCCATACACTCTCTCCATAATCGAGTCCTTTTCAACGACCAGCCCATGCCGATGATTCGGGTCCATCGCATCGCGATGCGGCAACGCTTTCGGTAAATCCTCCGGGATATGCAGAAACAGGGTTCCGCCGCGGGCAACATTGAGCAGTTGCATACCCGTCCCAATGCCGAGCACGGATAGTTGGTGTTCCGCGATTTTTTCGATCAAATGCCGATCGAACGTTTCACGGCGTTCGTCCAAGAGTTTTGCAGATGAATGGAGCACATATCCATCCCTTCTCGGGTCGAGGTCTCCGCCTCCGACCAGCACTATGCCATCCAGCGTGGAGACAATCTGCTCCAAATGGTCATCCAATGACTTATCTTCGGGGTAGGGGGGAATTACAACCGGTAATGCGCCCGCTTGAAGAAGCGAATCGTAATAGCCGGAAAAAACGACGCTCAGGGCTGGCACTCCCTTTTGAGCAGCACGGTAATCTGTGTTGATTCCAATCAACGGCTTCCTTGGCATTCTCAATCCTCCATGTTGGTAGGATCGCTCCGCGTGAAACTGCCATCCACATCTTTGGGGACGCAAAAACAAATTTGTTGGATGCCGTGAAACCTTCCAAATTTCGCAATGACGCAACCTCCACGCCCCTAATTACGGCCTCTTTCCGCCGCCCACCAGGTTTGCCGGTTGGTATTTCTTGGAAGGAACCGACGCCCTTTCGGTCGCAAGTCCTTTGGATGTAAATCGTTGGCTGTTTCTCTGCTTTTCGATGCCTCCCATATTGACGATTCATGTCTGGATTAGGCTCGAAAACGGCGAAACTTCCTAAAGTGGAACAAATTGGCTTGTCAGGGCCGAACTTCAGAATGCAAGTACGGGTAAGTTTAACCGTTATATTACATCCTGCAAGCATTTCCGGCATATTGGGCAGGCGAGAGAGCCATACCACTAGATACAGTCTTTTCGGGAAAAGAACGCAAAACTTGCGGAAGGATTTTCTTTTTGGGGTTCCCCCTAATCCCTTGAATATCAACGGATTGGGAGCGGTGCATCTTTCGGTCAGGAGTTTTTTTTGTTCTAACGTACCATGGTCAAGCGGGTTAGCGACTAGCAAAAAATCGGGCATTTGGTGAGACCTCTACGTTTCTCGTGTATTTCTTTGCGCTGCGGAAAAATTTGCAAAATTGCCGCACAAAACACGCTCTAGAATGCAAAACAAACGGGACTGTAAGCCGGGTTCTGTTCTCCGATTGCCTGCCTGCACTGAGTGCGACGGTTTACAACCGGAGCGGCGATCATTTATCTAGGAGATTGGTTGCCCAATCCCTCAAGCAGTCTACCCGGAACTGCAATCGGCTCGGACGGCCTCGTTCCTGCTTGACCTTGCTCCCGATGGGGTTTGCCCTGCCGATTCGGTTACCCGAATCGCGGTGCGCTCTTACCGCACCATTTCACCCTTACCAGTTGTCCGCCTCGCAGGCGCGATGGTGAACAACTGGCGGTATCCTTTCTGTTGCACTTTCCCTAACCGTTGGTCATAGACCTTTTGGCCGGCGGACGTTATCCGTCATCGTGTCCGAAGGAGCCCGGACTTTCCTCTCCTCCCGAAGGAGCAGCGACCGCCCGTCCCGCTGGAGGTATTATAGCAGGTTTCCGATATGCCGCACGCTACGGACTCGTTGACAACGGCAAAAAAGCCGTCTTCCCGGCGAAAGCCGGAACCTAGAGGAACTGGCATCACACGCCGCTCGGCTGGATTCCGGCTTTCGCCGGAATGACGGGTTCCGAACTCGGGCAGTGCCCTCACCTCCGCCGCCCTCGACTAAAGCCGGGAGCATCTCCCGCTTGACAAAACAACGGCAATCGGATAAAATCACCCTGGATTCGTAGAAAGAGGAATTATGCCGACAATCAACCAACTGGTACGGAAAAATCGAGTGCAACAATTCGGTAGAAGCAAATCTGCCGTTTTAGAGAAATGTTCGCAAAAACGAGGCGTCTGCCTCTTGGTGAGAACGATGCCGCCCAAAAAGCCGAACTCCGCCCTCCGAAAAATCACGCGGGTGCGACTCTCCAACGGAAAAGAAGTTACTGTCTATATCCCGGGTGAAGGACACTCCCTACAGGAACACTCCATCGTACTCGTCCGAGGCGGCCGAGTGCGGGACCTGCCCGGTGTGCGATACCAAGTCATCCGTGGAACGCTCGACTCAACCGGTGTCGATGGACGAAGGCAAGCACGTAGCCGATACGGTGCGAAAAAAGTACAAAAAGGGGCACCCGCAAAAGGGAAAAAATAAATGGATTTCTTTGGCGATTGTCCTTCCGACTTATGCCGGAAGGGCGGTTTTGAGGATTTCCGAACGAGTCCTACGGGACAAGACAACAATACAAAATAGCAATGGGAAACATTACCGCAAGCAAAAAACAACTCAAACCTGATCCGGTCTACCAATCCATATTGGCGAGCAAATTCGTCAACTGTTTGATGTGGGATGGCAAGAAAACCGTCGCGCACGGCGTATTTTACGGTGCGCTCGACATTATCAAAGAGAAAATGCCGGATTTGTCCCCCATTGATGTTTTCCATCAGGCTTTGGACAATGTCAAGCCGAACATTGAGGTGCGATCGAAACGAGTCGGCGGTGCGTCGTACCAGGTTCCGATGCCGGTGCAGAGGAATCGGCAGCAGTCGCTTGCGATTCGTTGGATTTTGACGGCTGTTCGCGACAAAAAAGGCCGACCGGCCAGCGAAAAGTTGGCAACGGAATTGATCAATGCCTATAATAAAGAGGGATCGGCCATCACGAAACGCGAAAACGTCCACCGTATGGCGGAAGCGAACAAAGCATTTGCCCATTTTGCGTGGTAGGGTAGGGGAGATTTCGGCTTATCCTGTTAATTCGTCATTGCGGTGTAGGCCGGAATGACGAAATTTTTGGAGAACATATCGGCAGGCTGGCAACGGGGGACTTTTTCGCACGTTTTTACTTTACTTTCCGATTCCACATGCTATAATGTACCGTAGTTTGTCGGCGTAACAAAACCGTGCGAGGAAACCGCAATGCCGCCCCCATCCCCCCCCATAGAGCGACTTAAAAAACAAATTGCCAACGGCCGGATTGCGCTGCTGCTGGCAATCGTCGCCGGCCTGCTCTGCCTCGGTTCCAGTGGACTCGACCGCGACCTCTATCGTAGCGATATTCTGACCTTTCAAGGCGACAGAGCCGTTTCGGCCAACACGCTGCCCGCCGATAGTTTTCTCGTTACATTAAGCCGAAAAGCGACCGATGCGAACATTCCGACGTCGCAATACGCCGTCATCCTCCGCGGGATTGACCCCGTCGAACGAGCATTGCTCCACGATGCCGAAAACGCAAATTGGGAACGCTTCGATCTGTTCCGTGCCGCGATGATTGCCGAGGGAATCAGAGACATCGAACTTATCCGCTCGTACGAAGCCCGACTGGACGCATTAGCCGCCAAAGTCCTCGCTCAAAACCAAACCGCCGGGCAAACGACGCCGCAAGCCCTGACAAGGGCTTTGTTCGAGGCCATGCATCGGGAGATTTTAACCCGGCCGTACAGCATTGACTGCACCGAATTGAGCAAGGTTATGGAGACGGGACATTTCAACTGCGTCAGTGCGACGATATTGTTTAACTGCTTGGCCGAAAAGGTCGGCCTCAATGTTTCCGCCCTCGAAATGCCGGGACATGCATTGAGCCGAGTCCGCTTCGACGAAGCGACTTTTATGAACATTGAAACGACGTGTCCGACTTGGTTCAATTTGCAAAGCGACCGGGAACGGCAGTTGGCGACGCTTCAGCGGATTGCTCCGACGGCAACACCGGAGCCGACCGGTGATATTCTCGCCAAGCACCGCGAAATTACTCCGGTGCAGTTGATTGCGACGGTATATTACAACATCGGCGTTGATTATCACGCAAAAAAAATGCACGCCGAGGCGGCAGCCGCGAATATCAAAGCATTGTATTTGGACCGCGACAACGAACAGGCTTGGACAAACTTGCTCGTTGCTCTCAATAACTGGGCTTTGGATGCGGCCAGCGAAGAAAAGGGACGCAGATACAATTTGGCGGCATTTTTGTTGGATCAGGGCGTGTCGCTTGACCCGTCGTATGAAAATTTTCGGACGAATTACACCTATGTGTTTTACCATTGGATTCGCGATTTGACCATGCTGGGCCGTTTTGACGATGCCCGTAAGGTATTCGATTTGGCAAATGTCGAGAGCCGAATTCCGAATAATGAACACCTGAAAAATCTGCTCGGCAAGGTCAATCAAGTCGAACGCGAACGCGGCCGGTGATGTTCTCCGCTTTTGCCCTATACATTTCCGTGCATTTTTTTCATTCGCTCGACGATCGCACTGTGCATTTGACTGACCCGACTTTCCGATATTTCGAGAGCCGCTCCAATCTCACGCATCGTCAACTCTTCATAATAATACATAATGACGACCATCCGCTCCGTTTTGTTGAGGCCCTTCGTGAAAGTCCGTATCATGTCAATTTTCGCCAGCCGCTCCGTCGGGTCTTCACTGCGACGGTCCGCGACCATATCGACTTCCCGAAGGTCTTTGGAGCCATCCTGGTCGGAAAAAGTCCGGTCAAGACTCGTGAGATTCAAATTATGCGTTTCGGCATAAATTTGGTGTAGTTCTTCGCCGGAAATCCCCATCGTGTCGGCAATTTCCTGGTCGGTCGGCCTTCGTCCGTATTGTTGCTCCAACGTTTTGAGCGTTTCGTTCAATTTGCTGGACTTCGACCGCACTCCGCGTGGCGCCCAATCCTGTGCCCGAAGTTCGTCTTGCATTGCTCCTTGGATTCGAGTCAGGCAAAATGCCTCAAACCGAATGCCCCGGCTCGGGTCGAACGACGAAATTGCGTCCATCAATCCGCAGGTTCCGACTTGGATAAGGTCGTCTAATTCGATCCCTTCGGGCAGTTTAGCCCAAAGCCGTTCGGCTCTGTTGTATACAATGGAAATATAGCGTTCAACGAGCAGGTTTCGCAGTTGGACGGTCGGATTTTTTTTGTACACAATCCAAAGTTGGTCGGCATCGTCATCCTGGCCGGAGGCGTCCGAAAAGGTCAAATTTTCGGCATGGGCTGGATGTCGGCGATGTGTCTTTGGCAGGACTTTTCTCATGCTCCGTATTCCTTTTGGTGTGTGCCGAAATCCTATTTTCGTTCGGCAATTCTCGTGCGACGGAATGATAACGAATTTACGAAATCGGGGAAAGGACAAAATTTGCAATTTTTGTTTGCAGCAGGGTTGCAAAAAAGACGTATTTTACTGAATTTGCCTTTTTCTCCTATTTTACCTCTCTATTGCATTTTGCCGATTTTCGGATAAAATGGGGCGTAATATCGCCTAACAATCTATGATATCCAATATGGTTTGTTAAGATTTTGTGTTGGATTCCAAAGTTGGAACCGTTTTGGCAAGACATATTGGATACAAAAAAGAAAGGATTTTTATCATGAAGAAAGTTGTTATTCTCCTCGCCGTAACCATTGCTTGTTCGTTCATCGCGGAAAGTGCCTTTGCACAAACTTGGCAAGAGCGCCGTCAAGACCGCCAGCAGGAGCGTCAGGATCGTCTGCAAGAACGCCGCGGCGGGCCAGCCGACACCGCAGCCGGACCGAGTGCTGCCGCAGGTCAAGCGGATGCCTGCGATTCCGCAGGCGGAACGGTCAGTGTTTATCGTCGAACGCTACGTGGTGATTACCGTCAGACCAGCCGTGTTTGTGCTGGCAATTTGGAGGCTCCATTTTCTGACTGTCCAGACCATGAATACATCCTCGTCAGAACGTTTTTCAAAAGGTATCAGTGGACGTTGGCCCACGTCGATAATATCATTGCCAATTAACGGTGATTCCGAGAGTGTCCCGAAGAGGGAGTGTTGATTCTACCGATTTTTGGAACATATTGCTCAAAACGGCATCGTTTTGCGGGCAGTCGAACGATTATGGCTTTCCGCAACTTGCTTGTTTTGTGCAATTTGTTGCCTAAACACCCCAAACTGACTGATATCAACACCCCCCAGTGTACCGGCATAAATCATTTTGCCGGTACTTCGGCGCAAACACAGAGTCCCTTGCGTAAGCAAGGAAACAAAAGCCGAATGGGACGTAGTGAAATGACGGATGATGCCCCAGCCAGAGGTGTGATGTCTAGAATCCGCCTGTGTCAACCAAGATAAAAATCAGTGGAGAATAATTCCTCTAAAGACCAGTATAAAAGCAACGGTATTGTACAATCCGTGTGCCAAAATGCATGGCCACAGATTGTGGCGGTTCATCAGGTAAATGGCACTGAAACCGACGGCAATGAGTCCTGTACCGACCATTCCCACTATCCCCTGGTAGAAATGCCCCATTCCTGTGATAACGGAAGTTATAAGAACGGCAACCGTCCACGTTAGCCGTTATGCTTTATGTATTGGCCCCCAGCCTGTCCAGGGATTGCACTACGCAACATCCCCGGCTCTTTGTGTTATCATAATCTTATATTTTCGGCTCCGTAAAATTCCCAATATCATGCCGCGACTTCTTTGCTCTCTATGCCTCGTCCTGTGCGTCATCGGATGCGTAAAAACAGAAATGCCGTCCGGTGAAACTCCGCAATCTTCCGATCGCAGAGCCGAAGCCGATGATGCTTCCATTAACATACCCAGTCCGCTCGACCTGCCGCCCGAGGCTAATGAAGAAGCCGACCTTGCCGCTCTGCGAGAAAAAATCCTCGCCGAAGAACATGCAAAAGAACTCGCCCTCATCGAACAAGAACGGCAAATCATTCCCTTCGTCGATGCGCCCGATGAACTGATTCCCCTCGATCCGCAAGACCGAATCTGGATAACATCCGACAGAAAACATGTCGTCCTGCTCGGGCGCGTCGTCTTGCGGGAAGGCTTTTTGGAACTTCTGGCATGCCGAGTTGGAAGCAAGGAACATGAGTCGATCCTGTCGGTGCGTGTCAAGCCGTTTTTGGTTCACGCGGGCTTGTTGGCGGTCAATGCAAGACAGGGCCAATCGGCGGAATTCAGGCCGGAGTTCATTCCGGCAAGCGGCGATAGAATTGACATTACCCTGCGTTGGCAGGTTCGCAGTCGTTCCTTGAGCGGCGAAGAGGAAATCGTGCAACACGAGTCTTCCGCTCAAGATTGGATTTGGGACTTATCTAGTCCTGAACATGCGAAGAGGCCGATGACGACGCATTGGGTTTTTAGCGGCAGCCGGACTTATCAGGATGCGGCGGGTAATCATCGTTATTTGGCGGATGAGACGGGCGAGTTGTTTGGACTTTCCAATTTTGTGGGTTCGATATTGGATGTGCCGATTGAGAGCAGTGCGGATAATACGATGTTGCAATTCGGATGCTTTACGGAACGCATACCGCCGATCGGCACGCCGGTTACGATTATTTTGACGCCGGTGAATTGACGTGCAGGGCCCGGGATGTAAGCCACCCGGCGGGATTCCGGCGTGCGCCGGAATGACGATTTTTCCCAAAGCAAAAATGAATACGCTCTAAAATTCGCAGTTTCCCGGCGTGCGAGGGAACGGTAACACATCACGAATGTTCGCAATGCCCGTTACAAACATCAATGCCCGCTCCAATCCCAATCCAAAACCACTATGCGGCACCGTGCCATACCGACGCAAGTCGGCATACCAACGATACGACTCCATATCCAATTTGTGCTCCGCCATCCGGTCTTCAAGCAACGACAAACGATATTCCCGTTCGCTGCCGCCAATGATTTCCCCAACCTTCGGAAAAAGAATATCCATCGCCCGAACCGTTTGGCCATCGTCATTGACCCGCATATAAAACGGCTTGATCGCCCGAGGATAATCATACACAATCACCGGACGCTTCAAATGCTCTTCCGTCAGAAACCGTTCATGCTCGCTCTGCAAATCTATGCCCCATTCAGGCTTGAACTCGAACTTTTTGCCCGACCGCTGCAAAATCGTGATCGCATCCGTATAGGAAAGCCGAATAAACGGACTCTGCAACACATGTTCCAGCGTTTCTTTAAGCGTGGTGTCGATTTGCTTGTTGAAAAACTCAATATCTTCGGCACAGTCCCGAAGAACGTCGCCGATAATGCGTTTGAGGAATTTTTCGGCCCAATCCATATTTTCTTCGAGTTCGCAGAAGGCGATTTCGGGCTCGACCATCCAAAACTCGGCGGCGTGTCGGGAAGTATTCGAGTTTTCCGCTCGAAAGGTCGGGCCGAATGTATAGACTCTGCTCAAACCGGCACAGTATGTCTCGACGTTTAACTGTCCGCTAACCGTCAGATATGCTTCTTTCCCGAAAAAATCTTCGGAGAAATCGACTTTGCCCCGGTTATCTTTCGGCAAGTTGTTTGGGTCGAGGGTCGAAACGCGGAACATATTGCCTGCTCCTTCGCAGTCGCTGGCCGTGATGATGGGCGTATGGATATAAAAAAAGTCGTTTTCCTGGAAAAATTGATGGATCGAAAAACTGACCCGGTTGCGCACTCGGGCGACGGCTCCAAATGTGTTGGTGCGCACGCGGAGATGGGCAATCGACCGCATAAATTCGAGTGTATGTCCTTTTTTTTGCAGCGGATAGTTGACGGGATCTGCGGTTCCAACGAGTTCGACGGATTTGGCTTCGACTTCGGTTGCTTGGCCTACACCGGGAGATTCTTTGATGATGCCTTGTACGATGATGGAACTGCCGACTGTTACCAATTTGATGTCGGTTTCGTAGTTTGGCAGGGTATTGGGAACGATAACTTGGACGTTGCCGAAGGAGGTGCCGTCATTGAGTTCGACGAAACTGAAACCGGCTTTAGAGTCTCTTCGGGTGCGTACCCAGCCTTGGAGCAGAGCGGCTTTTCCGATGGATTCGGCATTTCGTGCGAGTGCGATGGTAATTTTTTCGTGGGACATGGTGTTGCTCGTTGAGAGCGAGTCTCTCTGTACCGATTATACCAGATTTGCCGAAAAAGTTAACGGAGTTGTCGGGCGAGCATTGCAAGCAGAGCATTTCGCAGATGATGTTGCAAGTGGCACTATCGTCAGATTTTAGAGCCACCGTCGTCGAAAAATCGCCAAAGGGGAATTTTGAGGTGTCAGCCCGGGGGCTGATGCCCCCGACTCTTGCGCTAGTGCGATTTTGCACCATTTGCCCTACCGCGGCGGCTGCACGAATCTCGCGGCAGGAGCGGTCGGTGTCTCATACGATGCTTGAATGATCGAATTGCTGAGGCGAGGAGCCGGCGGCAACACAACACTCGCATGATGATGTTGATTCCTCGCGCCGTAACGGATTCCTTCAGAATATCCGTTTGCACAGGTATCGCAACCCGACGAGCAAGAATCAAAGGCCTGACTGCACGGATCAACGAAAGAACGCGTATAACGGACATCTTCGCAGAACGATAAAACCTCATACCGGCAATTACTCGTCAGCGCGCTGCCGATGAGAACGAACGGCGATGCTGCGATGTCGAGAATACCACGTTTCACCAAGAAGGCACCGTTGCTCAAGTTGGCCAGCGAATCTCGACAGTCCGCAACACGGTATCGGGAAGAGGCGAAATTGCCGCCATACTCTATGACACCGCACGCATCGACGGGACCGCAGGGGTCGCAGCCCGCTTCGTATATTGCCGGATTCGAGATAAAACTGCGTTGCATACCAAATTGATGCGAAGGGGGACAAATGCAGCCGGATATGCACAAAGCCGACAGAAGACCCAGCGTGATTGTTATTCTTATCCTTTTCATTGGATTCCTCTCTTTCGTTTTTTGGGAAAAGTGATTCGGGTGATAATTGGGGGGGGACAGTATCGAACTGCCTAATCCCTACATCGGCGGATATTGCCGGTATATTTAGAAAAATCGGAATAATCGTTAAATTTTGCCTATTGTGTTATGGCGAATCGACTTGTTTACAGTCCGTCACTCCGGCGCACGCCGGAACCCAGAGGAACTGGTATCACACGCAATCTCTGGTTCCCGGCTTTCGCCGGGATGACGATGTGTGTACCGGAATGACAGAAGCGAGTCCTGACCCATTTGAAATATGTTCTAACGCCGGGATACCGGTTCCAAAGGTGGCCAAACAAAGCCTAATAAGCAGAAGGCATCTTGTAAATAATTGATTGCCTATAATAGTCCAACATCCGCTCCCGACCGAGCGGCAAGGCAATTCCCTGCCGCTCTTTGGCATCGAGAATTGTTTCCAGTTCCTGCAATCCCCTATCCCGGGCACGCTCCAAGGCCAATGCAAGGGATTCGTCAAAAACCTGCGGAGTGCAGCCAATCCACGCCGCAAAAACCAACGGCAAACCCGTTTTCGCTTTCCAAAGTTCGCCAACATCATACCGATACGGCCAGGCCGCAGTCGGTCGATAGGCCAATGCCCGATCGCCGATGAGGAGAAACGCATCCCGACCGCAAAAATCGGGATTTTGGTCTGACTCCAGGCAATGCGTTTCCGGTTGGATACCATAAAATTGCCGAAACAGCATCTCGCAAATCATAACACTGCTTCGCGAGGCCGAGTCCAGCGAAATGGAGCGAATTTGTTCAATCGGCACGCGGCTAAACACTAATACGCTTTGGACAGGCCCATCACACGCGATGCAGCAATTACTGACAATTCGTCCTTCCGGCAGATGAGGCAATTCCGCGACGGGCATAAGGGCCAAGTCGAGATGCTGCTCCGCGAGTTGTTGCCGCATGGCCGAGGGAATCCATTCCGAAATAACCGCACCGGGCAGGTATTCCGGCAAAAAATGTATGAGCGGAAAAGCATTGCTATAGGGAACAGTACCGATTCGTAGAGTCATTGTGCAAGCATTATGCCGAACGCGACCGGATATGTCCGGCAGTCGAAAAATTGCAGCGCAGGGCGAAGCAAAATGGTCGCTCGCTGGGGGGATAATTTACCTCATATTGGCGTTTTTGGCAAGAGTCCTTCCGCCCGCTCTTGTGCTCGCGGCACCTATCTTGCTTCTCCTCATTTTATAAATTACAATAATGGTTTGCGGTATTCCCGCAAGAGCCTTACAAAATTTTTAGGACAAACCCTACATTAACACAAAGGAAACTACCATGGACAGACGAAATTGGATCACTAAGACGCTCGGCGGTGTCGCCGGTGTTACAGCACTTCTCGGCGGAGCCGGAGCCGCCGTACTCGCACAAACACGCCAACTCGGCGGGCAAAGACAAGGTGCAGGACAAGGGCAGGGAGTGCGAGGCGGACAACGCCCGACCCTCCAAAAATATGACAATGCCCGATTTTACAATGCCGACGGCAGTTTCAATGAAGCCGCCGCCAAAGAAGCCTACATCGAATTGCTCCGCTATCACCGCTATCCGTTGGCCGATGCCGTGAACGATGAACGCTTTTGGATTCTCGACTTCGGGCTCGGCGATTTTGTCAACGTCGGGATGGCCGGGATTTTTTGGGTCAACGACAAAGAGCAGGGATATTTCGGACACGAGATTTATCTGTTGCCCTTCCAGATGATTCCCGAACATGCTCACGTTGCCGCGGAAAACGAGCCGGCGAAACATGAATACTGGCAAGTCCGCAACGGCAGTATTTTCAACTTTGGCGAAGTCGGCGCCAATGCAGGCCCGCCACCGGTCGAACTGCCGAAATCGCAACTGGATGCCAATGCAATTACGGTATCCAACTGGACCGAACTAACGGCAACTACTGGACTTGGCAAAGGCGAAGCCGTCTTGAACCGAGTTGGGGCCTATCATTTTATGATGGGCGGGGCTGAAGGAACCATTGTTACCGAATACGCCAACTACCACAGCGGCGAAGGCTTGCGGCTGCAAAATCCCAAGGCATTCGCTGGCAATACGCCCGCCCGGTAGTGTTGTCTGTTAGAGCGTTTCACGTGTTGCTATGCTGTCATTCCGGCGAAAGCCGGAATCCAGCCGTGCGGCGTGCGTACCGCTTTCCCTGGTTCCCGGCTTTCGCCGGGATGACAAGAACGAGTCCACTCCAATTCGGAAAATAATTCGGAAAATGCTCTAACCGCAGGCGGCGCGGTCGGCTATCCGGATGCTCGAACATTCACCGTCGTCCGGGCGACGCGGCCAGTCTCGATGTGATCGGCTGTCGCTCCCTCGCCCGGTATCACGGCCCGGACGGCCAACGTTATCCTGCCTGCACCAAGTCCCGACACGATTGCGACCGAACGCGTCGGCCCGATCTCAACCGTGTACGCGACCGAACTAGGCAAGGCCTGCCATTCTTTGCCCTGCCAAAAGCCAACCTCATAGGTTGCGCCCGGTATCAACATCGTGTTCCAATTCAAAAACACATCCTGGCCCTGTATGGGCTTGCTTACCGTCGGTCGCAGACTTTTAACTGCGGGAAACGGCTTCGTTGTCGCCGCATTGACTCGGGCAAGCGAGGAAAATACCCAACCGTGCTCATTCAGCGTTACCGCATAAACTTCAAACCGGAATCGCTCTCTATCCGGCAAACCATCCACGAGATAATTTGTCGTGCCCGTGTCAACCGTTATCGTGCGCGAAACAAATTCGGTGTTCCGCGTTGTCCCAATCACTCGGATTTCATATCCCATGAGTCCCTGTGTATTGACAGGGGGACGCCAATTTATCGCAACGGAAGTCTCACCAGCAATGGCACGCAGAGCGGTCGGTGCCGTACCTCTCGGCATATTTGCCGTCTTGGCTGTTATTTTGACAACCCGCGCTTCGATACCGGCAGCATTTTTTACGACAATTTCAAATCGGTAGCGTTTATTGCTGTCCAGGCCGTCCCATCGGTATTCGGTAACACCCACAAAAACCGTTACCGCTTCGCCCGTCGTTACGTTTCTGATTTCGTACTCGAAATTGCTGCCGACTTGAAGCCATGTTAAATTGACCCAGTTGGTGCCGTTGTCCCTATTAACGCTTTTCGCCTTGATGCTTCTGTTTGGATTTTCGGGCACGGCACCGGTGTATCCAATCACCCGCTCCGCAGAAATGACCCGGATCGAATCATCCGTTCCAATGGCCGTAATGCGGATGTGTATTTCGCCCGATCCGGCAGTTACGACGGGGATTTCCGCCCTTGGGGTGTTGGTATTGGTTGCATTGACGGGAATTTGTCTCCATTCCGTTTCGTTCGGATACCTATATTCAACGATGTAACGGGTTGCATTGATTGCTTTCCAGCCGATCGTAAGCGTCGTTGCATTTTTACTGGCCCCGACAATGTCCGACGGCGGGTCAAGCCGATTGATGACAATGTTTGACGTCGTCAGATTCAAGCCTGGAATCTGCGAGTTGGTCATAAGGCAGTAAATCCGGGCACCGTGGGGGATTTCCGTAAACGTGAATACACCGTTGACGTTCGTATAGAATGACGGGTCGATGACAACATTGCCGTTCGTAAGCCGTATTCCCCAAATGAATGTCGTTCTTACACCGTCGATTTCGTATTCGCTGGAAAGGTCAACGGTTGCCGTCGTGTCGTTGATGTTGAGGGCAGGCGGAACAATTCTTTGATTGCCCGCTCCAAAGTGCGTATAGTCGGCAACGGGACGGCCTAACTCCAACGCCGATAGTTTTAGTTGATTGTTATGGAAATAAAGCGTTGTCAAGGACAAAGAAGCGGACACGTTCAGATAGGTCAATTCATTGTCGTTAGCCCATAGCCCACTCAGGAATGTATTGTTACGAAGGTCCAGCGATTCGAGACGGTTTTCTCGAACATCCAAAAACCTCAATACGGCACTCTGTGAAACATCCAACTCTGTCAGTTGGTTTTTATTCGCATATATCGTGTCCAGAAAACCGCATCCCGACACGTTTAATGATGTTAGTTGGTTATCATTCGCATTCAGGGATGCCAATTTTACGTTGCCGGAAAGGTCAAGCGATGTCAGTTGGTTTTGGGACACATCAACCAGTGTCAATTCGGTGCAGTTGGACAAATCCAACACGCCGGTAAGATTTCGGTTCTCGGCGTTAATTTCTGTCAGCCGTAATTCCCCGTCAATTTCTCTCCATATTGCATAGTTTTGTAGTTCTTGACTGTCGACGAGGTTCTTTTCGTATTCGTTATAAATTGCGTCATTAAACGGAGTGATTTCCGACGCTGGGGCGATGGCTGCCGTTGGTGAAGGTTCGACAACGACAAGGGTATCGGCATATTCCTCCTGATAGAGATGGTCGTGGAGGGCATAAAATGCACCGGGAGACACGGAGAGCATTTCGCGATTTTCGAGTTCTTCGATGCGGCACGAGCGTTTGTGCTTTTGTTTAACTTTTGATGATACCGTTTTTGAATGATTGGCAAAAAACTGGAGCAAATTGCGATTTTTCATAGATTTTTCAAACACTGCTGGCAGTTATCGGGTGCTCGTTACGGAGCACGACACTTATAGTTTAACATACATATCCGCTGGATGCAAACAATTTCCGGCGGATATGTTGGATCGCCCTGTTGACGGAATTTTCATTTTGTCGATATTTTTCCTTCAACCCATTAGCAACAAACAGTTTAGGTGAAATCGCATAGTGTGTACAGGGTTACACAGGCATACATGCGAGTAGCCAGAAAACCCTGGAATTCTGTGTCTTGGCGAATCGTATTAAAGTAAAATGTGTCAGGCCAAAATGGGGTCTGACACCTCTGTCGTGATGTGCCCCCGCGTGTCCAGTGCATACGGCTAATTAGTGGTTACTGGGTGGCAAGCAAGGGACAGGAAATCCATTTCTTATTCGCGACACACCGCAGAAGAGAGAAGAACAACGGGAGGAGATGAACCATCTTCCGCCTTTACTCCATCTTCAATTGGTCAGTGCACCGCTTTCGCAGATTTTGCATCAGTTATCTGGAGGTGGCACTGCTGGAGAGTGCCAGTGCGGCTCGCACCAACGAGCCAAGGAATCATCGGATCGTGGAAGCCCAGGCTTCGCCTCAATGATCGGTTTGCTCATTGAATCTCTTATAAAAAAGAGGGCTTACGCAGATGCCTAAAAAAACTCTTGCAAGAAGTGCCGAGAAGGCAATACAAAAAACAAGAACGCTCGCTGCATTTTTCGACCGCCGTATGCAGAAAGAATAAACTTCGCAATCGACTTGCCAAAAGAATTGCAAGAATCATACAAAATAAAGAACATCGTCGAAATCATCAGAAGCCCAGGCTAAAAATGAAATAGACGAGTTCAATACTCCCTAAACGGCATTATTGCCAATGCTGAGCGAGTTACTGTTTGGGAGTAGCAGTCCAAAATGCAAAAACGCTCTCCCGCCGATATTTATGAACCATTCAACGATGCGTGGAGCGAACTAAAAAATGATTTGAGAATTAGAAAACAGAAAGTGAGATGAAATATTTCGACAACGAACATTTAATCAAGGCTTTATTGTGTGCTCAAAATATCAAAGACCCGACTGGCATATACTCTCGAATTATAACAAATTTTTCGATAACCCATGTATATTTTTCCTCCCAAAAAACACTACCAGCCAGCCAAATCGGTCGGCCTTCGGACTGCATCACAAACCTGAATTAGTCAGGGATAATTTCTATGGACAAACACGGTGTACCATGCGTATTGCATCCACTATGAGCGACTCCATTCCTTGTGTTAATTCAGGATGGGAACTAAATAAAATAACACTACCATTTCCGAACTGTCCAGCAACAATGGCTGGTGTGTTCGGCATCGTGCCCTGTTGAAAATAGTACTGGTAAATGTCCGATTGGTACGTTGCAAGTGTCAAAAAAGGAGGTAAATCAAGGCGGCCAGCGTCTATAAAAATTGGACCGTTTATGTAGTCAATAGCGCCGTACTCTTCTTGGGAAAAGAGATTCTGCCCTTCTGGTGAAAACGACATATCAGCCGAGCCTCCGCCAAGTTGACGTTGTTCTTGCATGCCGATACGCGGCATATATTCCTGATAATGGTTTGTTTTAACATTAACCAAACAAAGAAATCTTTCAAATGTCGATGACGCCAAATATGCTCCGGCACAGATACCAATATAACCTCCACCCGATCGTACAAATTGACGAATCGCTTCTCGCCCATCACTACCAAGAGCCTCAGCCATTTCATTGGAAAGACCACCGGGCACAATGATTAAATCATAATCTGACAGTTTTCTATTTCGTATAGATTGTATGTCTAATTCTTGAACATCATAACCCTCCGTATTTATGATATTCTTGATTGTTGTTAAAGAGCCAGCAACGACACCTTTTCCTGAATAGATTGCAACTCGTATTGACTGCGAAGTATTGTGTTTTCGACGCAGAAGTTCCTCATAAAAATCAGAGATGATTCTTTGTTCCTCGCTGATGATGAACAATCCGTGTGCTTTTCGTTTTTTATCAATTTCGCTTTCGCTGAAATGATAGATATTGATCGACCATCCGGCTCTGGCAATAGGCTGTTTATCCCTAAAATATGCGTACTCGTTGCTTCTACTGAAAATATTATTAACGTTGATCGCATACCATCCTGGTTTGATAGCGGCGAAGATATTAGTGCCATCCCCTGCTTTTGGAACAACACCATCATATCTGATTGATGTATTTTCCAAAGGCATCGTCCAAGAAAGAGAAACACGAAGAGGCCGTGCATCGGGATTTTTTTGTTGCCATCGCTGGAGATGGTAAACATCCTGCCCCCAATCAAGATCACTTCCTAATAAATAACGTCCTCCATTTGCTGGCCCACCTGCAAATTCGTTAAAATAACTCATCGTGTGTGGAAAGACTAATAAAGAACTAATCATTCCCCAGGTAAGTAGAATAATCACACCGGCACGAATAAGTACGATAGATATATTCGTTTTGAATCTTATCATTACTGGTGATTCAAAATATAATCCAACTTTGCTTGTCCATATCACTAAAAAAGGCAAAAGGGGCAACAAATAACGAGAATGAACGGAAAAGCCGTCCTGACTACTGATTAAAAGTAGGATAACAATAATCGGTAATATGAGTATTGTTTCATTCAACAACGACGATCTGAATTGCCGGTTTATCAATGACCAGAATACCGCAAGAAGAATCAGGAGTTGGAAACCAATGGGAGTTTTGAGAAAAAATGCATAAATATAGTAATACCAGAATCCACGTTCTGACCACATTCCATTTACATAAGAGGGAATTCCACGTTCAAAATCGAATTTTTGCACGTCGATACCATAAACATAATCTTGCGGCAATGGAACAGGGATATTTCCTAGCCAAGATTCAGCAAATCGATTTTTTGAAATTACTTGCCGTTCTTGCGAGTGCCCTGTCAACGAAGCAGAAATGAAGGAATACTGCTTGAGAGTGCGGAAAGTGCCTGAAAAATTGTAAAACACATTCAGAACGACTAGGGCAATGGCAAATGCTATACATAATTGACTTACCTGTAACGAAAAATTACGAACTGTTTTTTCTCTTCTTGTAAAAAAGGCAATCAACCAGAGTGTTGGCCAAAGTCCGAAAGTAATAATCCAAACGGTCTTCGTTACAAGCATTCCTCCTAGTGCGATGCCAATCCAAAAAGTATTTTTCCAAGAAGGCAGTTGGCACCAATGCCAAAATAGATAAAAACCGAAAATGCCAACTGATGTTGCTACAATATCAGGGTTGATAGTTGCAGACCAAGTCAACACATAAGGATTAAAACACCATAGAATCAATGCAAAAAATGCTGCCATCTTTCCATAGATTTCGTATGCAAAACGATAGCAAGCCCACGCTCCTAACAGAGAAAACGGAAGCAACATTAAACGTCCGAATGCAAAGGCATAATAAAGTTTGTCGGGGTCATTCTTAAAGTAGAGAGATGTACCAACCTCATATTCGGGCCGATAGGATAAAACATTTGCAGCAGTCGGAAGCCAATCGGCATCAATGTCAAGAATGTATGTTGCTGGAATGGCAGAAACCATTCGTGCCAATGGAGGATTCACGCGATAAAGATCGGTACGTCCAAAACTGAGAGTATAGACACCGGCAGCCAGATGTCCCGGTTCGTTGCCGTTTGGACTGTTCCAAACTGACATCCAAGCGACCATAAAACAATGGATGATCACCACCAATGCGATGAGCCATTTCCATTGCCACATTGTAGTCCTTATCTCAATATTTTCGTTGGAAATTTTTTGCATGCGTCATTTTCCTGCGAATTTCAAGCAGAAGTATTATAGGAACTACGATCAAGCCAACATACCATCCCCAATCAACTTTCGGTTTGCTCTTTTTCTGTGGATACATTGTTCGAACCCAATCACCAATTTTATCAAGCATCTCTTCGCCGCCGGGAATTGATTGATAAGGATATTGGGCATTCGGCTCTCTGGCATCGTAAGTGAGCAAAGCGCCCGGCGGAGGGATAAAGTCAAAATCTGCTTCAGTCAATGTGTTGACTTCCATTTCCTCGACCTCAAAAAAGCCGTCAATGACCCGGCGTTTGCGTCCCTCTTCTGTTAGGGCTGCAAAATCGAATTGGATATTGCGGAGTTTTTTCGGTATCCAAAGACCGGGAGCCGCCTCTTGATGATCACTAAGTTCATAGCGAAATACCAAGGCACCCGTTCCGTGATGGTAAACTTCTCGTGCCAGTAGGACCGCTCCACGTTCCATGTCGAGCCAAAGAATATCGCGGTCGGCCCAATACAGAACGTGACACCAACGATCATCGACTATTTCTTGAAGCGGACGAACTTGATCATAGTGGATATTTTGAGCAACGTCACGCAAAGCACTTGGAACGTCTTCCCAAGTTGGTGCTTTTCGTTCCTTCATTGGCCAGATGCCAGTAGCATTAAAGAAGAATTCACCGGGCAACGTGCCGGGAAGTGGATCGTCTGGTTTGAAAGTCATCACAAAATAATTGTTGCGAAATGGAAAGTGGTTATACCCAGTCGTTCCCTGAATGAAGGCTTGTTGAAGCATTGGATAGTTGTCCCAAGAAAAAGCTTCGCTTGGATGAGCATTCGTGTGATTCAGATAATATGGACTTTTTGCCAGAATTCTTCGATACAAATAGGTTTTCGGCGGAGCCTTGGGGTCAGTATAATATTCGGAGCGATAATAGATTTTCAAACTTTCGAGATTATCCGCTGTTTCGAGTAAAATTTCTTTGATCTGTTCCGGTGTGAAAGTGGCTGGCGGCTGATTTTCATCCGCTTGAGATGTCTGGGCAAAGAGCAAGGTAATACCCAGCATGAGTGCCACTGAACCACTTGACTTTTTTTTGGCAGCGATACTCCAGTATAAAAGTAGGATGGCAAGCCCCAGCATAGAAGAGAGAAACGCGGGTGTCTGAACAAACGATAGCTTCGTCCGAGGAGAATGCCCTAGAACATAGCCGCTCCAATACCGGCGAAGTGATTCTTCAGATATTTCGGAGATGCCAATCGTTGCACAGTTAAGAATCATATAATGACCATGTCCGCGACCAATGACAAGAAGAAAATTGCCTTGCCATTCGGCATCGCTTGAATCGCCGCCTCCTCCGGTATGAATCAAAAAGGGAATAGAGATTCTTTCGAGAGCATCCGGTGTGGCACATCGAAAAACATCCAAGTTCAATCCCCAATTCCGAGCATGCTTTTTTATGTCGCTTAAACTTTGTGTCGTTGACACTGATTTTAATTCGGCTTCCAATTTGCCGTAGTCACACGGCAAACCATTGATTTGCAAAAGAAGGTAGAGTGCGTTAATGGATTCATTTTCCTGTGTTCGCCAAATGCGAGTCGACTCTTCCGCGTAACAAAATGAAAGAGGCGAAAACATGAAACATGCAAGGACGGCTACCGCAATCTTTTTAGGAGCAAATCCCCAGTGCAAGAACATAAAAGCAACGCCGAGGAGGAATACTGACAATGCCATTCTGTCCGTTACGAAATATCTATTCTCCTTTTTTCTGACGAGCATACCATTCCATTGTTGTGCAAAACTGGCCAGTTGCATACTGGATTGTTCTCCCGACGTGCCATCAAGGTATACGATACCGTCGGCATCTGCCTTGATGAGGACGATGAAATGTCCGATGACGGATTCGTTTGCTTCGTTGGGATTTCTATTGATCCAAGCGATCACCGGCATGTTCAGTGAGCAGAGTGTAGAATAGGAACATTGTACCGTTTCCACAGGCATACCGACGGCTACTGCAGCATTCTGTAAATCGTACAGCGAAGTGCCATTGTCTCCAATGGTAACCTCTGATTTCAATGTCTCGAAATCCGTTTGGTGTCCATGCAAATTCAGAAACAGATAGAGAGAATTAACACCGCAGGAAAACAACTTGTCGCGAATCTCTTGGGGAAATTCCCTATTGTCCCCATAGACACTGAATGAAAACATCATTGCCAAACAGGGCATCGTGCAATAGATACCTACCTCGCGGCATATTTTCCATAAACAACAACTCATGGCATTGTAATCTCTTTATTGTTTGACAAATCGACGAAGTAACACATAAACGACAAGGACAATACCGGCAGCGACAAGTAGCCATCGGAAAACAATGGCGGCTGTGGATGTAATTGGAGTAGGCACAAAGTTTCCACCAGTTCGTGCCGCTTCAATAACGCGGTCAAGGTCGGCGGGATTGGCAGGAACAATGTACTGGAGACCTTTTGTTTCTCCATCTTCAGAAAGAATATGGTTTCCAACCATAGTTCCTGGACTGCTATATTTGCTCTGCAAAGCAAACTGTCTTTTGTCAATTCTTTCTGTCGATATGTGGGTAAGCCTGTATTGCTCCTCAAAGAGTGGCTCGCCGGAATAAATGCCTGGAATTGTGTTGAGCGTAAAACATTTTTGGATGCATTTGTTTGGAAGATATGCGGTCTTTCCGGGAATTTGAAAGAAATCGCTGTTGACTACCTGGTATGCACGATCACCATCTAGGGACTCTATTTCATATTTTTCAACCGCATAATTCAATTTCTTCGATAGCCAAAATTTGTAACGATGATTCTTTTTTGTCCATATTTCTGGAGCAACCAATTCTATATAGATTTTCGGATTATCAGTTTCCTCATCCACACTTTTGACCACGTTCAAATCACCCCTAGCAACGAGGTAAAGAACCAACGAATCATGACTCTCCAAGAGCTCCGGCGCGTCCAGCGGAAACCTATAGCCAGCACAAGCCAGATATTCGGGGTAGCATATGGTAAAAAAAGGGAGCCTCTCTTTTGCTTGTTCAAGTGAGTAAACGAGTAACGTTGGGGTGTTTGTATCTGAGTGTTCGTGTCCAGAGCCGATATAACATATTTCCCCATCAAAGCTGCGTTCTTTTATTGTTTCTATAAGCCTTAGGTTCCGTCTTCTGGCCTCATAAGCAGTTATCATTTCCTCGCCTTCTACGGCATTTTTGTCTGAAAATCGAAGATAAGCGAGTCCGCCCTGCCACATAAACACCGAATTGACAGGCTCAAGGAATCCACAATCGTATAAGGTACGTGTTTTTTTTATAAGTGTTTCAAAATCCATAGTCGTCGTTCGTGTACGTATCCATTCCAATGAGATTGGATCGATATCCGCCACATTTTTCACGAGAGCTTCAACGATATCCGCCGGTAACACTGCAGAGTCCACACGGGTCTGCAAAGGTGAATCACCTTGGGAATATAGTCGATCCGTACAAAACAAAAATGCCAACAAGACAAAACAACACCAGGGTATGTTTCTGTATGTACGGCACATAAATGCTCCTAATATCTGCATAGCAACCTCCTAACATGTTTGTTGTTTCATCATTTCTGATTTAGCCAAGCGCTTTCAGCCAAATTGACACAATTGGACAACCATACCAAGCACCATTGAGTTTTGTGCCGAATGCCCCTTAATATCTTTAAGGGCAAACCGGGAAAAAACTACAAAACTCAACCAATGGCGAACGAGCGGCATATATCGACTTTCGTTCTCTCACCAGTGCGATTTTTCAAGTAAAAACGCCCAAATTACCTATCTGCCGACAATCTTTCATCAGACGGTCTTGGATACTATCAAACTCACAAAGCGATACATACCCATCGCATGTTCTATCAACATCGAAAACTATTCCGGTGCTGCCTCAACTTTGGTAGCCAGAACTGGGCTACAGGTGCCGCCGCAAGACTTCGACCCAACTCGTCTCTGGTCACCAGGTCCGATTCCACTGGGGCCACTCGCACCGCATCCATAAGTGCCAGAACAAGACACTGCCGCGAAACTTGCACCCGGCACTCCCCCGCCCAGCACCAACTGGGCTTCGCCGTTCCCGACTTTCACGAGTCCCGGATCGACCGGCTCAAAAACTCCCGACATTGCAATGCCGACAAACGCAAGCAGGGCGATGCCCAGCACAACACA